>LDZT01005134.1_pt1 | contig 68588 bp, 65 predicted proteins | sample 615521 | NCBI WGS metagenome assembly LDZT01 (sample SAMN03408292, study PRJNA278302) | terrestrial metagenome | isolation source: oil reservoir sample SB1 | place: USA: Alaska, North Slope, Schrader Bluff formation | collected 2011-09 | reverse complement strand
CGAGCCACCGCTGGTTCACGTAGGGCATGCCGGCGCGCTCGGCCTCGCGGCGGATGGAGTCCTGCGCCTGCTTCTTGGTGCCCACCAGCAGGACCGACCCGCCACGTGCGCTGAGATCGCGAACGAACTTGTACGTGGCATCGACCTCACGCAGCGTGCGCTGCAGGTCGAGGATGTAGATGCCGTTGCGCTCGGTGAAGATGTAGGGCTTCATCTTCGGGTTCCAGCGGCGGGTCTGATGACCGAAGTGCACACCGGCTTCGAGCAGGTTCTTCATGGAAACGGACATGGTGGTGCCTCCTTCTGGTTGTCGCCTCCGCCCGCTTCTTCTCCCGTCGCGACCGGACATGCCGGCACCTCGCGCGGGATCCACGGGCGTGTGAATTAAGAGCGCGGGTATGGTAGCACGAAATGGCGTGGATGTGTGAGGGGCCTGAGCGGAACACCCGAACCGGGCGGCCGTACGCTACCCGGACGCGCGTGAGAGCGTCAGCGCAGCCCGGCGAACTCCCGGCCGCACGTGTTGCAGACGAAGTACGCGTCGTAGTGACCGGGGTGTCCGGGATCCGGGACCAGGCGTAGCGCGAGTTCGTTCTCGCACGCGGGACACCAGAGCATGCGCTTCAGGCCCACGTCATCCACGAGCGGCCCGACATCGCCTGCATCGGGGCGCAGGAACACGTGAAAGGTATCCGCACCCGTGGAGCCGGCCCCGAACGCTTCGAGGGTGAGTGTGACCTTCTCAGAGACATCCGCCGGACGTGACTGATTCTTGATCAGGTAGTCGGTGGCCCCGAGAGAGACCGCCTGCTCGATGGTGGACTCCTCCCCGAGATTGGTGAGGATGACGACCGGGATGTCCTTGGTCCGAGGATCGGCCTTGACGGCCTCGAGCACCTGGAGGCCGCCCATGCGCGGCATGATGAGGTCGAGCAGGATCAGATCGACGGGCTGGTCACGCAGCACCGAGAGCGCCGCGAGGCCATCGGCCGCGTCGAGCACCTCGTAGCCGTCCTGCACGAGACGGTCGTGATACATCCGTCGAAGAAGGTCGGTGTCCTCCACGATGAGCACGCGTCTACCTGCCATATAGAGCTCCGTTCCCCCAGTGCGTGTGCTAGCCGACGGGCAGGAAACCCTGAGCCGCGTTCAGTCGCGCCCGGAGCCTCAGCACCGCCTTGGTGTGCATCTGACTCACGCGCGACTCGGTGACACCGAGTACACTGCCGATCTCCTTGAGCGTGAGTCCTTCGTAATAGTACAACGCGATGACCGTCTTCTCACGATCAGGGAGTCGATCGATCGCGCCAGCGAGTATCTCCTTGAGCTCAGCGCTCTCCAGCATGTGGACCGGGTCGTCGGCGGTCTCGTCGGGTATCGAGCCGAACGGGTCCATGCGGTCGTCGTGATCGGCGCCGGATGACCACATCTCCTCGAAGGAGATGACCGACGTGTATGACAGCTTGGTGAGTATGGCGCGGAGTTCCTGGGACGAGACCCCCATCTCACGCGCGATCTCGCTATCCGAGGGAACGCGCTTGAACCGGTTCTCGAGCGCAATGTAGGCGGCCTCGAAATCCCTGGCGCGGGAGCGCACTGATCGCGGGACCCAGTCCATGGCGCGCAGCTCATCGATTATGGCGCCCTTGATGCGTGCGATCGCGTAGGTCTCGAACTTGATCCCCCGCTCGGGATCGAACTTCTCGATGGCGTCGATGAGTCCGAAGATGCCGTAGGAGACCAGATCCGCGGTGTCGACGGTCTGTGGAAGACCAGACGAGAGTCGTCCTGCCACGTACTTGACGAGCGGTGAATACGCGATTATCAACCGGTCGCGTGCCCGGATGTCGTCGTCTGCCTTGAAAGACTCCCACGCAGCGGCAAGATCCGCCTTGGGATCGTTCCTCATACGATGTGGACCTCCGTCAGGCCCGCGGATGTGCCCCTCTATGCACCTCACGGAGGTGCCTGGTACTCACGTGAGTATAAATCTGGGTGGTTGCCAGCGCAACGTGACCGAGCAGCTCCTGAACCGTTCTCAGATCCGCGCCGCCCTCCAGCAGGTGAGTGGCGAACGAGTGACGCAGATCGTGCGGGGTGAGGTGACGTGTCTGTGCGATCGAGGAGAGGTGACGGTCAAGCATCCGCCGCACTCCCGAGGGGGAGAGACGCGTGCCAAGACGGTTAAGGAACAGAGCGGTCTCCCCCGCGCCTTTGTCAAGCGAAGGCCGTCCCTGCCGCATGTACTCGACGACCCGGTTCACGGCGAGCCGGTGGATGGGGACTATGCGCTCGCGCGAGCCCTTGCCCATCACACGAACGGTTCCGCTGGCGGTGTCCACGTCTCCGAGATCGAGGCCGGTGAGCTCCGAGACCCTGACTCCGCTGGCGTAGAGAAGCTCCAGGATCGCACGATCTCGAAGGCCTTGTGGCGTCGAGGTGTCCGGGAGCGACAGCAGTTCGTCAAGAAACGGCTCAGGCGCCACGTCGGGCAAGCGCTTGGGGATCTTCGGAGTAGACAGGACCGCGGCAGGACTCCCCGCGAGGTATCCACATCTGACGAGGTATCGGTAGAAGGCCCGCACGGATGCGAGACGACGCGCCACGGTGCGTCTAGCGTAGCGGGCGCGGTCCAACTCGGCGAGGTAGCGACGCAGGCGGCGGTGGTCGGCATCGAGGGGATGGACGCCTTCGCGCGCGGCCCAGTCGGAGAATCCCGCGAGGTCCGACGTGTACGCGGCGATGGTCCGGGGTGACAGGTTCCGTTCCACCCGAAGGTGGACGATGAACTCATCTATGAGGCTTTCGGTCGAAGGGCGTTCCACCCGTCTATCCTCCTCAGCCGATCTCGCCGTCCCGGTCGCGTTGGATGAGATCCGGGCGGCTGTCGAGATAGGCAGCCATGTCGCCACGCGCACGTTCGCTGTATGCAGCATACCGCGACCGTTTGCCTTTGACCGGTGGATCAAGCGGGGGAAGCAGGCCGAAGTTCACGTGCATCGGCTGGTACGGCCGGGTGTTGGGATCGGTGGCATAGGCTATGAGCGAACCGAGCGCAGTGGTGGGCGGTAGCACGACAGGGTCGGAGCCGTTGCGCATGGCCCAGGTGTTGAGGGCTGCAAGCAGCCCGGTGGCCGCGGCCTCGAGGTATCCCTCCGTGCCACTGAGTTGGCCGGCGACACGGAGCCGTGGCAGCGCGCGGAGAGACAGGTCCGGTCCCAGGACACGGGGTGCGTCGATGAACGTGTTTCGGTGCATGACGCCGTGTCGAAGGAAGACGGCTCCATCGAGACCGGGAATCATCCGGAAGACACGATCCTGCGCGGCGAAAGTCAGGTTCGTCTGGAACCCGACCAGGTTGTACGCGGTGTGCCCCCTGTTCTCCGCGCGGAGCTGCACGACGGCCCAGGGCCGCTCGCCGTTGCGTGGATCGACCAGGCCCACAGGCTTGAGGGCACCGAACCTGAGCGCGTCGAGGCCGGTGCGGGCGATCTCCTCGACGGGCTGGCATGCCTGGAAGAGCTCTCGTCGCTCGAAGTCACGCAGGGTGACACGCTGAGCGCCCACCAACTCGGCCACGAACGACTCATACTGCGTCCGGGACATGGGGCAGTTGAGGTAGTCCGCCTGCCCGCCCTTCCCCCACCGCGAGGCTTCGAACACCTGACTGCGGTCCACGCTCTGCGCCTCCACGATGGGCGCTGCAGCATCGAAGAACGCACGGTGTTCGCTGCCGACGATCCGGGAGAGCGCATCCATCAACGGGTCGCTCGCCAGCGGGCCGGCGGCGATGATGGCATCGCCATCGGGCATCCGTTCCACCTCGCAGTGCACCACGGTGATGAGCGGATGTCCTTCGATGGCTGCGGTGATGGCTTCACTGAACGCCGAACGATCGACCGCAAGCGCACCACCGGCAGGAACGGCCGTCTTGCGTGCTGTCGCGAGGATGAGAGAGCCCAGATCGGCGAGCTCGCGTTTGAGGAGTCCCGCGGCGGTGGCGGGGTCGTCGCTTTTCAGGGAGTTGGAGCATACGAGCTCTGCGAAGCGATCGGTGTGATGCGCGGGCCCCGTACGGATCGGGCGCATCTCGTGCAGGCGCACCGGCACGCCGCGCCGTGCGAGTTGCCACGCCGCTTCCGAGCCCGCAAGACCCGCGCCGACGACGGTGACAGACTCCAAGACCACTCTCCGATCATACGGACGACATCATCAGGTTGCGGCGTAGGGTATCACGTCACACCGTACCGTCCGTCAGGGTATCGTGCGATCAGTCCCTGTGCCTCGAGACTGCCGAGCGTCCTTGCCATCGACACGATGTCGACACCCAGAGCGCGAGCGAGGTCGTCCGGACGCATCGGGTCCGCTGTGAGGGCGCGAACAGCTGGATCCGTGCACACGGCTGTGGTGGCGGGAAGGGTCCCCTCCCATCCGAGGAGCGCAGCGAGCTCAGCGGGATCGGTTGCCATCGCGGCTCCCTGCCTGATGAGACGGTTCGCGCCGCGTGACTCGGGAGAGAAGATGGATCCCGGCACAGCCACGACCTCTCTGCCGGCATCGAGTGCCGCGTCGGCAGTGGAGAAGGTGCCGCTGGGGAGTCCCGCTTCGACCACCAGCACCGCGTGAGACAGGCCTGCGATGATGCGGTTCCGGCGCACGAACGTCCAACGGGTGGGCTGGTGTCCGAAGGGGTACTCGGAGACGACCGCATGCTCCGCACGCATGGTGGCGAGTTCTTGTGCGGACCTGCGGGGGTAGTCGATGTCGGGGCCGCACCCGAGGACGGCGACCGACGGACCCCCGGAGGCAAGCGCGGTGCGGTGCGCCTCTGTGTCGCAGCCGACCGCGGCTCCCGAGATGACCGTGATGCCCGACCGCGCCGCCCACTCGGCGAACATGCGCGCGCATCGTAGTCCGTACGGTGTGGCCTTCCGCGATCCTACGATAGCCAGACCGGGCACGAGCGCGCCGGGGTCACCGACCCCGTAGAGCCGCTCTGGGGGGTCAGGCGTACGGGCGAGCAACTCGGGATACCCCGGCGTCCCGAGCCGAAGAACGAAGCGGCCACCCCTCATGACTGCTCCCAGCAACGGTACGCCAGTGCCTCGCTCAGGTGATCCGATCCGATGTCGTCACAGGTCTCCAGGTCCGCGAGCGTGCGAGCGACTCTGAGGACACGGGTGACTGCGCGCCCAGAAAGGCACGAGGCGCGCGCGGCAGAGGCCAGGTATGCCCGCGCTTCCTGCGTGAGGGATCCGCGGAGGTCACCAGGAGGGCGTGAGGCTGCGAATGCTCGTGCACGCACGACCCTCTCTCGCACGTCGTCGGCAGTAGGACGCTTCGTTCCATGCTCGAGCAGCAGCGACGGGTCGATCCGGTCCACTCGCACCGAGATGTCGATACGGTCGTACATGGGGCCACCGATGCGGCCGAGGTATCGGGACACGGCCCCCTCGGAGCATCTGCACACGCGCTCCGGGTCCCCTGCATAACCACAGGGGCACGGGTTCATAGCCGCCGCCAGAGTGACGCGTGCAGGGTACCTGATGGCACCGTTCGCGCGTACGAGGGTGACGACTCCCTCCTCGATGGGTTGCCGCAACGCCTGGAGCGCGGCTGGCGCGAACTCCGCGATCTCGTCCAGGAACAGCACTCCGTTATGCGCGAGGCTGATCTCCCCGGGTCGGGGCGGCGTGCCGCCACCGACAAGCCCGGCGACGGTACAGGAATGGTGGGGGGCACGGAACGGACGCGCACCCTCGATGATGGCGCGTGGGTCGATCCCTGCCACCGAGTGTATGAGGGCTGACTCCAGACGCTCCTTGTCCTGAAGCGGGGGAAGCAGTCCGGCGAGCGCTCTGGCAAGCATGGTCTTCCCGGATCCGGGCGGGCCCGTCATCAGCAGATGATGTCCTCCTGCCGCGGCCACCTCAAGGCATCGCTTCGCCGTGTCATGTCCCGCGATGTCTTCGAGTCTGACCGACAACGGCTGTGGCCCAGGGGGTCCGCCCCGTTGGACCATGAGTGTATCGGGGAGCCCTGCACGCAGGGAACCGAGGTCCGCAAGAGCTCTGAACCCGAGTCCGGGGACGACCGACACGACATCCTCCGAGCCGGCGGGCCCGAGAAGTTCCCTGCCCTGTGAGGCAGCCGAGATCGCGTGGGCGAGCATGCCCGGGACATCGCGCACCGTGGCATCGAGTCCGAGCTCACCGACGGCCGAGAGGTCGGCGAACGTGGCGGCAGGTATCTGCCCCGTTGCGCAGAGGACCGCCAGAGCGATGGGCAGGTCGAAACCGGTGCCGTGTTTGCGTAGAGGTGCAGGCGCCAGATTGACGATGACCCGCGCATTGGGGAACTCGTATCCGGCGGTCCTCAAGGCGGCGCGCACGCGATCTCGCGCTTCCTGGACGGCGGCGTCGGGCAGGCCGACGATCCCGAACACCGGCAGGCCGGATGACACGTCCGCCTGCACCTCTACGGGAACCGCCTCCACTCCATGCAGCGTGGCCGTGGTGATGGTGGCTTGCACGGTAGGTCACGCCACGAACGCTGCGCGATGGTGTCTCAGCAGTGCCCGATCATCCGAGATCACTGCCACTGAGACCACATCGAACCGGACTGCGCAGTCGGCGAGCCCTGTGGAGGAGATGTAGCCCTGGGCAAGCCTGGCGAGTCTGCGCTGCTTCGAGGCCGATACCGCTTCTTCCGGCGTGCCAGCGGAGGTGCTTCGCCGGGTCTTCACCTCACAGATGACCAACTCCTCGCCGTCGAGGGCGATTATGTCGATCTCCCCGCGCTCTGTCCGCCAGTTCCGCTCGAGGATCTCCATCCCCATCCGCTCCAGATACGCCGCTGCGGCGCTCTCTCCACGCATGCCGATGTCCGTGCTTCCCATGCCTGCTCCTTTCGACACACGGAGCATGACCGGTGACGTGAACCAGGATGTGAACCGTTCCTAACCGGCGACGGGCCCGGGCTTAGAAGAGCCGCTGAGCGGAGCAGGGAGCGAACGACCGACGATGGACCGGCGACGGGCCGAGACGCTCGAGCGCCTCGAGGTGTGAAGGGCTTCCATAGCCCTTGTTCCCGGCGAAACCGTAGTCCGGGAATCGGGCGTCGAGTTCCACCATCAGCCGGTCGCGGGCGACCTTGGCCACTATCGAAGCAGCGGCGATGGCGCGTATATGGCGGTCACCCCCGATGTATGCGGTGCACGGGGGACCCAACAGTACGGGAAGACCATCCACCAACACGCGGTCTGGACGCATGCTCAGGGCGTTCACAGCGTCGCGCATGGCGCATAGATTCGCCTGGGCGATACCGAGTCTGTCGATGTCGTCGGGGCCGACATGCGCTACGGCCAGCCCGAGCGCCTGCTCGCGTATGACCCTGTCCAGACGCTCGCGTGCCTGAGCCGACAGCCGCTTCGAATCGGTCAGCCCTGGCAGGCATGTCTCGCGCGGGAGCACGCATGCGCACGCTGAGACCGGACCTGCCAGAGCGCCGCGGCCGACCTCATCGACGCCCGCGACGCAGAGGAGTCCCCCATCCATGAGCGCGATCTCGACCCGCGCGAGCGCGTCGAGCCGCTCCGCTTCGCGAAGAGCACGTTCCAGGCGCCGGTGCGCCCGGCCCACGGCGGCTACGACCCCCGGGCGGTCATCCTGCGAGAACCGCTCCAGCAGCGACGGCAGGTGATCGACGTCGGCGCTCGTGAGGAGGGCGACCACCGTGGTGACAGAAGATGTGTCCATGCGGACAGTGTAACCCCGACACGACGAAGGCCCCGGACGGATCCGGGGCCTTCGGGCGATGCGGGATGCTAGTGGCGCAGTTCCTTGACGCGCGCGGCCTTACCGACCTTGTCGCGCAGGTAGTAGAGCTTGGAGCGCCGCACCTTGCCGCGCGAAACCACCTCGAGCGCGACGATCTTGGGCGAGTGTACGGGGAACGTACGCTCCACGCCCACGGCGAAGGAGATCTTGCGGACCGTGAAGGTCTCACGATTGCCAGCGCCATGGCGCCGGATCACGATGCCCTGGAACGGCTGCACGCGCTCGCGGGAGCCCTCGACGACCTTGTACATGACCTTGACGGTATCCCCTACGCCGAACTCGGGCAGGTCTTCACGCAGCTGCTGCTGCTCGATAGCGCGGATCTTGTCCATGAGACGTTCCTGTTCAGTCTGTGGTGTCTTCAGTAAGGTGCCCGGAGGCACGAGTGCACAGTATAGCGAAGGGTCGTGACACAGGCAACGGGGCCGGGCATGTCGATCGGACGCCATACGCCTGTGAGCCGTCGTGTCCCGACGTACAGGTCATTCCATCAGGCCTATACGTTCGGGCGGCCAGAACCGGATGATCGCGCGACCTTTGATCTCCGTCAGGGGAACCGATCCGAACACGCGCGAATCTGCGCTGTTCGTACGGTTGTCCCCCATGAGCCAGACGTGACCCTCAGGGACGGTGTAGGGCATCTCCTGGATCATCGGCTCGGACGGCAGGCCGTGCGTGTACGGTTCATCGAGCACCACTCCGTCGACGACGACCTCTCCGCCGACGAGATCTACCGTTTCCCCTCCCAGCGCGATGACGCGCTTGATCAGCGTATCGACGGAGCCTGTGGGGTCCTCGAGCACCACGATGTCGCCACGCTCCGGTTCGGTGAACCGGTAGATGAACTTGTTGGCGATGACCCGGTCCTGAAGCTCGATGGTGGGGATCATCGAGCCGCTGGGGATGACGTAGGGCTGCACGACGAACGTCCGGATCGCGGCAGCCAGTATGAACGCGAGTGCGACCATCGCGACCAATTCGGCAAGCCACCGGATGAATGATATCGGGCGCTCACCATCGTCCGTCATGGTCGTCCCCTCCCGTACAGCCGGTACGGTCTCCGTCACGTCGGCGAGGTCGTTGCGCTCGTACTCCTGCTCAGTCACGTTCGTGGGTCTCCGATCCTTCAACGATGGAACGCGCGAACTCCGCCTCTTCGGGGCTGAGATGCGCGCGGGCGATCAGGTCTGGGCGGCGTTCCGCGGTGCGTCGCACCGATTCACGCCGACGCCATGCAGCGATGCGCGCATGGTCACCGCTCAGAAGCACATCGGGGACGCGCATCCCCTCGAACTCCGCGGGGCGAGTGTATTGAGGATACTCCAGAAGGCCGTCGGAGAACGACTCATCCGCGGCGGATTCGGTACAGCCGAGCACACCCGGCTGAAGCCTCGCGACCGAATCCACGAGCACCAGAGCCGGAAGCTCGCCGCCGGTGAGCACATAGTCCCCGATGGATATCTCGAGGTCGGCGCGCGAGAGGATACGGTCGTCGAAGCCCTCGTACCGGCCACAGACGATGACGAGGCGCGGATGCGCAGCGAGCTCCCGTACGAGCGCCTGGTCCAGAGGCCTTCCCTGTGGCGACATCACTACGACGAACGGGGGTTGCGGATCCAAGTCGACCATGGCATCGAGCGCCTGATGGACCGGTTCGGGCTTCATGACCATGCCCGGCCCGCCTCCGAAGGGGTAGTCGTCCGTGGTGCGGTGGCGATCCGCTGTCCATTCCCGCAGATCGTGCACCGCCACGTCGACGGCGCCGCCTGATATGGCACGTCCCAGTATCGAGGCCTGCAGCACGGGCCCGAACATATCGGGCAGGACCGTGATGATGTCGATCCTCATGGCGTGCCACCGTTCTCGTCGATCAGGCCGTCGAGCAGCGTGATGTGAAGCATGCGGTTCTGATCATCGACCTCTCGCATCACGTCGGCTATCACCGGGACGAGCACCTGGCCGAATGGGCCGCCCTCCACCACGAGCACGTCGTTGGCTCCGGTGATGATGCGCTCTGTGACCCGTCCGATGTCGCCACGTATGGAGTCGTGTACCGTGTAGCCAAGAAACCCCTCGTCCCGGGTGGGCGCTTCGGGCAGGTCGCTCTCCCGGGCGAGCAACCACCGGCCGACGAGGTCATGGGCAGCGGCCGCATCCGCGACCTCGGACAACCTCACGAGGGTCCCTTTTGAGACCGGACGGATGTCGCCGAGCTCGTACCGGCGGACCTCAGCAGGGGGCGGAACGACCCAGACCATCAGCTCGTCGAGATCATGCACTGAGAGGCCGTCGGCCAACGCCACGACGACCTCCCCTGTGGTTCCGTGAACCTTCGTCACACGTCCGACCCTGCGGTACGGAGCAGGCATCGCTCAGCCGACGACCTCTACCGTGGCGTCAGAGCCGTTGAGCGACGCCGCAGCCCTCACGAGCACGCGGAGCGATTTCACGACGCGCCCCTGCCTGCCGATGACCTTGCCTACGTCATCCGGATGGACAGTGACCTCGTATGTGGTGAGCGCATCCGTCTCCTGCTTGTCGATCGCCACCTCTTCGGGGTGCTCGACCAGTGAGGTCACAACGTACGTGACCAAAGCATCGACGTCAGCGTCGCGTGTCATCACTACTCAGCCGCCTCGGCAGTCTCTGCCTCGGCTGGCTCCGCGGACTCCTCGACCTCGGGCTCGGCGGCGGCCTCAGCGGCCTTCGCCTCTGCCTCGGCTGCGGCCTTGGCGTCGGCTTCCGCCTTTGCCTGAGCCTTCTTCGAAAGCGTCTCGGCCTTCTCCGGTGTCTTCGCCTCAGGGTCCTTGGCGATGGCGAGCAGCTTCGCCACGGTGTCGCTCGGGGTCGCGCCCTTGGCGATCCAGGCGTCGATCTTCTCGACATCGAGCTCGATGGTGGACGGCTCGGTACGCGGGTTGTACCGGCCGAGGATCTCGATGAACCGGCCGTCGCGAGGAGCGCGTGAGTCGGCCGCGACGACGCGGTAGAACGGGGCCTTCTTCGCGCCCGCGCGAGCAAGGCGGATCTTGACTGCCAAAACCTTCACCTCCGTGTAGGTGGCCTATGCGTGGCCACTCGTGAGCAAAAGCAGCGACTAATGATACGAGATGGGACTGTGCAGGTCAAAAGGGGCTTTGCGCGGACCAGACGGCTACAGGCCACCCGGCATACCCGGCATGAACGGACCGCGTCGTCTCCCCTTCTTGCCCTGCCGTTCCGCCACCTGGAACTGCTTCATCATCTTCTTCGCCTGGGCGAACTGCTTGAGGAGTTGGTTGACGTCGTATACCGAGACACCCGAGCCGACCGCGATGCGTTCGCGACGCGATCCGTTGATGATCGAGGGCTTGGCGCGCTCGCGCGGCGTCATCCCACGGATGATGGCCTCCGTTCGCGCGAGTGCCCCCTCATCGACCTCGGCATCCTTGGGGAGCTTGTTGGCGCCGGGGATCATCTTGAGGATGTCCGAGAGCGAACCCATCTTCCGCACCTGCTGGAGCTGTGAGAGGAAGTCGTCAAGGGTGAACTCGCCGGACCGCAAGCGCGACTCCATGTCGGCGGCCGTTTCGGCATCGATCGAGTCCTGGGCCTTCTCGATCAGGGTGACCACGTCGCCCATGCCGAGGATCCGCTTGGCCATGCGCTCGGGGTGGAACACCTCAAGGGCGTCGAGCTTCTCTCCGAGGCCGACGAACTTGATCGGCCGTCCGGTGACCGAGCGGACTGAGAGGGCCGCGCCGCCTCGTGCATCGCCGTCGAGCTTGGTCACGATCACGCCATCGAAGTCCACGCGTTCGGCGAACGCCTTGGCGGCGGTCACGGCGTCCTGTCCGGTCATCGCATCCACGACCATCAGAACCTGGTCGGGCCGGATCGCGTCCCGTATGGCGGCAGCCTCGTCCATCATCTGTTCGTCTATGTGGAGGCGGCCGGCGGTGTCGACGATGACCACGTCGCGCATCCGGTCGATCGCCTCGCGGACACCCGCGCGTGCAATATCGACCGGTTCAGCCCCGTCCTGCCGGTAGACCGGGACACCCAGTTGGGAGCCGAGCGCCTCCAGCTGGTCGATCGCCGCCGGGCGGTACACGTCGCATGCCACCATCATCGGGCTCCTGCCCTGCTGCTGGAGCAGGCGGGCAAGTTTCGCCGAGGCGGTCGTCTTGCCCGATCCCTGGAGACCTACGAGCATGACGATCGACGGCATACGGCCGGAGAACACCAGCTTCGACTCCGTGCCTCCCATGAGGGTGGTGAGCTCCTCGAGGACGATCTTGACCACCATCTGGCCGGGAGTCAGGCTCTTCATCACATCCTGGCCGACCGCCCGTTCGCGGACGGCGGCAACGAACGTCTTCACGGTCCGGAAATCCACATCGGCCTCGAGCAGAGCGAGGCGCACCTCGCGCATCGCCGCGTCGACGTCGTCCTCGGACAGGACTCCCCTGCCGGTCAGCTTGCTGAAGACCTCCTGGAGACGGTCGGTGAGATTCTCGAACACGGCATACCTCCGGACGGTGACACGCGGCTCGGAGCTGCAGCGGCTACTCGACGCCTCCGAGCCTGTGCAGCGGGAACACGATAGCGACAACCCTACCATTGACGGCTGACACGGGCACAGGCCCCACGATGCGGCTGTCGTACGAGACACCCCTGTTGTCGCCCGCGATGTAGACCATGCCGTCGGGAACGACGAACGGAGGAGCGTAGAAGTCCTCGTGTTCGGGGACCGCGCCGTAGCCGGAAGGCGCCAGATCCCCGTTCACGTAGATGCGGTCACCGAAGACCTCGACCGTGTCGCCCCCGATCGCGGCGACGCGCTTGATCACACGTACGCTGCGTCCGTACTCGTCGGGGACGTTCACCGAAAGGACATCGCCGACAGCGGGCTCGGGGTAGCCCTTCGTAAGAAGGATCCTGTCCCCGTTGAGGAGGGTCGGCGCCATGGAGGGACCGTCTATCCGGATGGTCGTGAACACGACGTAGAAGACGGTGATGAAGATGCCGAGCGCAAGGGCAAGGATGGCGGCTGCGACAAGAAGCCGCCTGTCGCTCTCGCGCCACGGGATGAAACGGTGTTCTTCCACGCGTGTCAGTCGACGTCGCCGACGAGCGCAGACGCGAACGAAAGGGGGTCGAACCGCTCTAGGTCGTCGAGACCCTCACCTACCCCTATGCGGACCACGGGAACGCCGATGCCGCGGGCGACCGCAACGACGATGCCGCCCTTGGCGGTACCGTCGAGCTTGGTCAGTATCACACCGTCGAGGTCGAGGGCGCGATCGAACTCCCGTGCCTGCACCAGACCGTTCTGGCCGGTGGTAGCGTCCACCACCAATACAGTGCGCACAGGGAACGGACTCTCCCGCTCGGCTACCCGCTTGATCTTCTGGAGCTCCGCCATCAGGTCGGGCGAGGTATGTAGGCGTCCTGCGGTGTCGATGATGATGATCTCCGCGTCGCGCTCGCGCGCCTCGGAGATGGCGTCATAGGCCACGGCGGCCGGATCGGCCCCGTGGGCCCGCTCGACCACCGGAACCCCCGCGCGCTCGCCCCACACGCGGAGTTGCTCGATCGCGGCTGCCCGGAACGTATCGCCGGAGCCGATCACCACGGAGCGTCCCATGGCCGAAAGCTGAGCGGCCAGCTTCCCCACGCTGGTGGTCTTCCCGGTGCCGTTGACGCCGACCATCAGGATGCATGCGGGACCGGAGTCGAAGGGATCGTCGCCGGGTACTGTGACCTCGGCAGCGATCTCGTCCACGAGCCTGCGGACCACCGCGGGCGCATCTGCCAACGCTTCGCGAGCGGCGGCTCGCCTGAGGCGTTCCACCATCTCCGACGCCGCCTGGGCGCCCATATCCGCCAGGATCAACGCCTCTTCGAGTCCGTCCCAGAAGTCATCGTCGAGGTCGGGACCGCGGCGCAGCAGCACGTTGAGGCTTCCGCCCAGCTGCTCCCTGGTCCGGGAGAGCCCCTCACCAAGACGCTTGTACCAGGGCGCTTGCGTCATGCGGACGCCCCATGGGGAAGGGCGCGGTCGAGCTTCTGGCTGACCACCTTGCTGACACCGTCGGCCTGCATGGAGACGCCATACAGCACGTCGGCCATCTCCATTGTCCGTCGCTGGTGCGTCACGATGATGAACTGGGTGTGATGCCGCATGCTGTCGACGAACGCGATGAACCGCCGCAGGTTGGTGTCGTCGAGCGCGGCTTCCACCTCGTCCAGGATGTAGAACGGGCAAGGCCTGGTGCGATAGACGGCGAAGAGCAACGCGAGCGCGGTGAGCGACTTCTCCCCGCCCGAGAGCAAGGTCATCTTCTGGAGGCGCTTGCCTCGCGGTTGCGCGATCACCTCCACGCCGGTGTTCTCGGGATCGTCCGGCTCGGTGAGCGTGAGAGAGGCGTTCCCGCCGGGGAACAGCACGCTGAAGACTTCCTGGAAGTGAGCGTCAACGAGCTCGAACGTGTCGAGGAAGCGGTCGCGGACCTTGCGGTCTATCGCCGCGACCACCTTCTGCAGCGCCTTGCGGCTCGCCATCAGGTCGTCCAACTGCAGCTGCATGAAGTCACGGCGCTCCTGGAGACCGGAGAACTCCTCCATGGCGACCGGGTTGACCGGACCGAGGTTGGAGATTCGCTTGCGCAGCTTCATGGCGCGGTCGCCGGCCGAAGCGCGATCCTCTACCGGCGGGATCTCCAGCGCCCGCTCGATGGGCACGCCGAGGTCCTCCACGATCCGCTTCACGGCAGCGGTGACCTGCACCTCGAGCGCAGCCTTGTCCACACGCACGTCCGCCATGGTACCGCTCGCGGCCTCCACGGCCGCTTGCGCCTGACGCACCGCCTCCTGACCGTCATGGATCGTCTGCCGGAGCGACTCGGAGTCCGCCTGCTCGAACCGGGCGCGATCACGCAGCTTGTCGGCCCAGTGCTCGCTTCGCTCCAGCAGCACCTGGTAGAGCTCATGGAGCGGCTCGACGCGTGCGCGGAGCGTCTCGAGCGCCTCGGCGGTGTCGCCAGAGTGCGCTACGGCGTGCTCCAGTTCGCGCAGTTCCGAGGTGAGGGCGGCCTGCCGACGCTTGAGATGGACCTCGCGCTCGGAGACCGCGGCGATCTCCACCTGGCACGCGCCAAGACGGTTGGCGACCTCGCTCTCCACCCTGAATCGCGCGTCCCGATCCTCGCGCATCGCCACGGCCGAGTCCTCGAGCTCCTCGATGCGTACAAGCCCCGTGTCGATCCTCTCGGTGAGGGCGCGCTGTGCGGGGCGGTCCTTCGCGGTCTTCTCCTCGATCTGCCTGATCCGCAGGTCGATCGACGCCGCCTCGGTATCCGAATCGGTGACGCTCTGTTCGAGCCGGCCGACCTCCTCGCGAAGCGATGCCTCCTCACCGGTGAGCGTGGCCAGCTCCTGGCCGAGGGCGAGTGCTTCCTCCTGCGCCGCGCTGAGCGACTCGCCCGCCGCCACGAGCGCCGCCTCCGCCGCGCCGACCTCGGAGTCGAGGGCCGCGTAACGATCGTTGAGCTCGACGAGCTGCCGCTTCCGGGCTATCACACCGGCGTCTTCGTCGAGGTTCGGCCCCCTGCGGAGACGGCCGCCGGACCAGGCCATGTGACCCTCACGTGTGACGAGCCGCCATGGGCCATCGGCATCGGCGATGGCTTCGTCAAGCGAGTCGACGACACGCACATCCCCGATGAGAGCGTGCAGCGCGCGGCGCAGGTCATCAGGGATGGTGATGCGGTCGACGAGACGTACGCCAGGACCGTCCGCGGGGAGTTTCGCCGTTCGGACGTCATCCACTGCGAGCAGCGAGAAGTCAGACGCACCGTTCTCCTCGAGCACAGCGAGAGTGCGCCGCAGGTCGCTGCTGCTCCGGACGAGCACACAGAAGACGTCGGCGCCGAGCACCCGCTCCACGACCTGTTCGTACTCCGCAGGAACGGTGATGTGATCCGTGACGGGTCCGATGACGCCCGGGGAACCATCGTCCCGGGCCAGCAGCGTTGCGAGGGCCGGAGATGCGCTCTCGAAGGCCCGGTCTACCTCCTCGAGGCCACGGATGCTTGCGCGGACCTCGGCGAGCTCGTTCCTGAGCCTGTCCAGTGCGATGCGCTTGGACTCGGTGAGCCGGACGTGCTTGTCGACCTCGGACGCCGCGAGATCGCGCTCCTTCCCGGCTCGCGCGATCCGCTTCTCAAGATGATCGAGCCGGTTCCGCCGGGCCGACAGGGTCTGCATGAGAGCCGAGCGGCTGTCGCGGACGGCCGTGGCGCGCTCCTGGAGGATCTCCGATTCGAGAGCGAAGCCGGAGAGCGCCTGCTGGATGTCCGTAAGCTCCGTGCGCGCGTCGTCAACATCCTTGCGCGCGCGCCGGCTCTCCGTCATCACACGGGTGAGCGCCTCCTCGGCGGCAAGACGCTCCTTGCGCGCCGTCTCCGACTCCCTGCGCAGTTCACCGAGTTGCGTGTACAGCGCCTGGATCTTGGCTTCCGTGACGGCCCGCTCCTCGGCGATCTGCTGGAGCTCCTGCGTCCTGGCCTCGAGCCGCGTGCCGCTCTGGTGGAACTTCTGACGGAGCTCGGACAAGCGCTCGACGAGGTTCTTGCCTTTCTCCTCCAGGAGGAGCAACCCCGAGTTGGTCCGTTCGAGAACGGACTGCAGTCGCCGGCGCTGCTCTGAGAGATCGCCGACGAAAAGGCCCTTCTCCTCGAGAAGCGACTGGAACCTGGCGAGCTCACGTTCCTTCTCAGCCAGGCGATACCGCGCCAGGTCGACCTCGGCGTCCCGCTCGCGCTCCCGCCGCTCGAGCCCGTCCCACTGGTCCTGCAGCGCCCGGAGGTCCCCCACCGCGAGGGCGACCTCGAGATCGCGCAGCTCGGCCTCGATCTCGCGGTACTCGCGCGCCTTGTCGGCCTGTCTCTGCAGCGGCTTGAGCTGGCGGTCGATCTCGGTGAGGACGTCGCGTATGCGGTCGAGGTGCACGTCCATCGTGGTGAGCTTGCGTACCGCCCGCACCTTACGCTTCTTGTGCTTGAGCACACCGGCAGCCTCTTCGATGAGCGCGCGGCGGTCCTCCGGCTTGGAGTTGAGGATCTCGTCGAGCCGGCCCTGGCTGATGATCGAGTGGGTGTCGCGTCCCAGGCCCGTGTCGTGGAGCAGCTCCTGGATGTCGAGGAGGCGTGAAGGCGACTGGTTGATCAGGTACTCGCTCTCCCCGTTGCGGAACATCCGACGGGTGATGGTGACTTCGCTGAACTCGAGCGGCAGCGTGCCGCTGCGATTGTCGAGCACGAGGTCCACCTCGGCGATGCCGACAGCCTGTCGTGCCGACGAACCCGCGAATACGACGTCCTCCATGGAGTTGCCGCGAAGGGTCTTGGCCGACTGCTCGCCGAGCACCCACAGGACCGCATCGGAGATGTTGGACTTGCCCGAGCCGTTGGGGCCCACGACGACAGTGACCCCGGGCTCAAGCGCGAGACGGCTCTTGTCGGCGAAGGACTTGAACCCTTTGAGGGTGAGTGACTTCAGGTACAAGTGACAGCCCATTCCGCAGGATGTGACGGTAGGTGTGCCGGGCCTGACCCCGCGCCGGACGTCCCGTATCCTACCACAGCGGGTCGGCGCTCAGCGGGCCCCCGAGCCCCCCTCCAGCGCCTCCAGGGCGGCTGTCGCCGCCGCCTTCTCAGCGGATTGCTTCGACCCCCCGATGCCGCGGCCGGAGACCTCTCCGGACACGGATACCTCCACCGTGAATCTGCGATCGTGTGGAGGGCCGTCGGTAGACACCACGCGGTACTGCGGGAGTACACCCCACCGTGCCTGCGTGAGTTGCTGGAGCAGCGACTTGGGGTCGCCCTGCGCGCTCGTCTTCCCATCGGGGGCTGCGGCGACGATGCGTTCGACGAGCGCCGTCGCGGGCTCGAGACCTCCGTCGAGGTAGACGGCGCCTACCAGCGCCTCGAGAGCGTTCTCAAGCACGGAGCTCCGAACGCGCTCGCCAGCGGCGTCGGCGCCTCTGCCGAGCCTGAGAAGCTCGGCGATGCCCAGGGAGTCGGCGGCCTGCGCGAGCGACTCGCCGGCCACAACGGAGTGCTTGCGCCGGGTCAGGTCGCCTTCCGGTTCCTCGGGGAACGCACGATAGGTGCGATCGGCCACCAGGAAGCCCAGGACAGCGTCGCCAAGGAACTCCAGGCGGTCGTATGCCTCCGTGCCCGCATGCTCCGCCGCGTAGGACGGGTGAGTAAGCGCCATGGCCAGGAGATCGGGGTCGCGGAACCGGTATCCGAGCGACCGCGCGACCCGATCCTGTAGCGAGCCGGTCATCAGGCGAGCCCCTCCGGAACGGTGAAGAGCAGCGTCGCGTTGTGGCCGCCGAATCCGAAGGAGTTGCTGAGCGCCGAGCGGACATCTGCTTCGCGGGCGGTATTGGGAACGTAGTCGAGGTCGCACTCGGGGTCGGGTGTCGCGTAGTTGATCGTAGGCGGCAGCACACCGTCGCGCATAGCCAGCACGCAGATGGCGGCTTCGAGCGACCCGGCGCCGCCGAGGAGGTGCCCGGTCATCGACTTGGTGGACGACACCGGCGGAGCGTCCGCGCCGAACACCTGCTTGATGGCGCCCGTCTCCGCTGCATCGCCGAGCCCGGTGGAGGTGCCGTGGGCGTTGATGTAGTCCACCGCCGACGGTGCCACCCCGGCGCGTTCCAGAGCCTGCCGCATCGCCCTGCGGGCACCGTCACCGGACGGGTCCGGAGCGGTGAGGTGATACGCGTCGGCGGATGCGCCGTAGCCCGTAAGCTCCGCGTAGATCCTCGCACCACGGGATCGCGCGTGCTCGAGATCCTCGAGGACCAGGATGGCGCCGCCCTCGCCCATCACGAAGCCGTCGCGGTCGGCGTCGAACGGCCTCGACGCGCCTTGCGGATCGTCGTTCCGGGTGGACAGAGAGCGGGCCGATGAGAAACCCGCCAGGCCGAGCGGTGTGACACCGCAGTCGAAACCTCCGGCGATGACGACGTCGGCATCGCCTCTGCGTATGGCCTCGCCCGCCTCGCCGATCGAGTGCGTCCCGGTAGCGCAGGCGGAGACCGGCGCGTAGTTGATCCCCTTGGCGCCGAGCCTGATCGAGATGTGGCCGGCCGCGAGATCGACGATCATCATCGGGACGAGGAAGGGACTCACCCGTGCCGGGCCCTTCTCCTCGAGCACGGTCTTCTGCTCCTCCATCGTGGCAAGGCCGCCGATGCCCGAGCCCACGATCACGCCCACGCGGTCCGCGTTCTCATCGTCGATCTCGAGACCCGCGTCCTCGACCGCCATCACCGCGGAGGCAAGGGCGAACTGCTGGAACCTCGAGAGGCGGCGGGCCTCCTTCGGCTCTATCCACTGCGACGGATCCCAGTCGTCCACGCAGGCGGCGAACCGGACCGGGTATGCCGATGCGTCGAACGAGGTGATGGGCCCTACCCCGCTGCGACCGTTGCGGATCGAATCCCACATGGCATCGATGCCGACGCCTACAGGCGACACCGCGCCCAGACCCGTGACGACGATACGTCTGCTCACTGCGCTTCCTCCTCGGTCGCCGTGCGCCACTCATCCTCGAGGCGCACCATCAACTCCCCTACCGGCAGGATATCGTGAATGCGGGCGGCCGATGTGCCCGCGAACACCAGGCCCTCCACCACGTCACCTCGCTGTGAACGCTGGAGCGCATCCATGATGCAGTACTCTTTGCCGCACTCCTTGAGGCACGACTTGCACCGCTCTATGCGCGGGTAGTCTCCCACCGCCAGACGCTCGGTGAGCGGGTTCACGATCGCCCGGCCGGGAAGGCCCACCGGGCTCTTGGTGAGGACGATGTCGTCTTCACACGCCTCGAGGTAGAGCCGTTTGAACTCATCGGAAGCGGAACACTCCTCCGTGGCGACGAACCGTGACCCCATCTGCACCCCTGATGCGCCGGCATCGAGCATCCGCTTGATGTCGGCCCCGGTAACGATCCCCCCCGCCGCGATGACGGGGATGTCCACAGCGTCCAGGATCTCAGGGAGAAGGTCGTCCACGTGCTGGTCGGTGCCGAGATGGCCTCCGGCGTCCACGCCCTCGACGACCACCGCCGACGCGCCGAACCGCTCAGCCAGACGTGCCACCCGCGCGGAGCCGACGATCGGCACGCACTCCACGCCTGCGTCGCGGCACCAGCCGAAGACGTCGCGGGAGAAGCCCGCGCCTGCGACCACCAGGTCGACGCCCTCGCCGATCGCGGCATGGACGAGGTCCTTGAACGCCCGGACGGCTACCATGATGTTGACGCCGACGACACCCGAGGTGGCCGCGCGGGCCGCACGCACCTCGGCCGCCAACTCGTCGACGGTGAGACCCGAACCCGCGATCAGTCCCACTCCCCCGGCTTCGGCTACAGCCGCGGCGAGCGGCGAGAGCGAGATCCGCACCGCCATGCCGCCCTGGACTATGGGCAGGCGAGCGGTCCGGGACCCGATCGTGAGCGTTGGCATCTCCATGCTTCCTCCTAGCGGTGCGCGGGCGGCACCACCCGCGTGAGGGTGGTGCCGCCGCAAAGCGGCCGGTTCAGCCGCGCTAGTCCAGGTTCGTCGCGATGTACTCCACCGCGTCGCCGACCGTCTTGATCGACTCGGCCTCTTCGTCCGGGATGGACACGCCGAACGAATCCTCGAGCGCCATGACGAGCTCGACGATATCGAGCGAGTCGGCGCCGAGGTCGTCGAAGAACGACGCCTCGGGGGTGACATCGTCATCATCCACCGAGAGCTGGTCGACGATGACGTCCTTCACTTTCGCGAAGATCTCCTCCTGCTCCATACGAAACACCTCCTTCCAGCGCTGTCGCGTTGGCCCGGCTATGCGAAGGTCATGCCGCCATCGACGGCGATGACCTGACCGGTGATATATGCGGCATCGTCACTCGCGAGGAACGCCACCACAGCCGCGATGTCCTCGACGGAACCCATGCGTCCCATAGCGATCATGGACAAGGCGCCCTCACGTGCCGCATCGGGCAGCGATGCCGTCATTTCCGTCTCGATGAAACCGGGGGCGACGGCGTTGGCCCGCACCCCACGGCCGGCCAGTTCACGGGCGACCGTCTTCGTCATCCCGATCAGGCCCGCCTTTGCGGCGGCGTAGTTGACCTGGCCGGCATTCCCCATCATGCCGACGACCGAAGCGATGTTCACGATCGATCCCGCGCGCTGCTTCATCATGATCCGCGAGGCCGCCCGCGTGGTGTAGAACGCGCCGCTGAGGTTGGTCTCGATCACCGCATGCCAGTCGTCATCGGACATCCGGACCAGCAGGCCGTCACGCGTGATTCCCGCGTTGTTCACGAGCACGTCGAGGCGCCCGTACTCGGATACCGTGCGCTCCACGAGCGCGGCGCTCGCTTCAGGGTCGCTGATATCGCCCTGTAGGGCGAGAGCCCTGCCGCCCGCCCCCTCGATCGCCGAGACGACCTCGGAGGCCGCCTCCTCACGACCCGCGAAGCCGATCGCCACGGATGCTCCTTCTGCGGCGAGCCGTGCGGCGATGGCGGCGCCGATGCCTCGCGAGCCACCCGTCACGAGCGCGACACGTCCCTCGAGACGGTTCATCCGAGTACCACCTCTCTGAGTCTTTCGGCTCCGTCTGTCTCCAGAGATACCCCTTCGAGGCCCTCCACACGACGGGTCATGCCGGTCAGCACCGCACCGGGGCCGCACTCGGCCAGTACCCCCACGCCTTCCGAGCGGAGGCTCTCCATGATGGCGGTCCAGCCGACAGGGCGGACCATCTGTGTGGCGAGGCGCTCCCTGATGAGCGGTGCGCTCGTGACGAGGGACGGGTCGGTGTTCTGCGCAACGGGGACGCGGGCGTCTGCGAACGTCACGGTCTCGAGAAGCGCGCTGAACGCGGCCGAGGCGTCCGCCATGAGCGGCGAGTGGAACGCACCGGCCACGGCTAGAGACACCACGCGTCGAGCACCCGCGCCCAGGAGCGCCGCGGTAGCGCGCTCCACGCCGGGATGCGTGCCCGAGATGGTCACCTGGCCCGGTCCGTTCTCATTGCCCACCCACACGCCGTCGAGGCCGTCGATGACGGCGGCGATCTCCTCGGACGACATGCCGAGCACCGCAGCCATGGTACCGGGAGCCGCCGTTGCGGCCTCAGCCATCAGTCTGGCGCGCTCGCACACCAGCCGCATACCATCATCCGGCTCCATGACGCCGGCATAGACGAGCGCCGTCAGCTCGCCGAGGCTGTGACCGGCCACCGCACGAGGCCGCACGCCCGATGAGTCGGCAACGCGCGCCCAGGCCAGTCCGGAGACGAACAGAAGAGGTTGAGCCGCGCGCGTGTCGGCGAGAGCGGAGCCGGGCCCTTCAGTGGCGATCGCACGCACGGGCAGACCGCTGACGTCCTCGGCCAGGTCGAGCAAGGACTCCGGGAGTGCCGCTGACGGCAGCGCGTCGAGCATACCCACCCGCTGCGACCCCTGCCCCGGGAAGACGAACGCTGCGCCAGACCCCATCGTCACTGGCCCGCCCACGCGCCGAGACGCCTGAGCGTCTCTTCCGCCTCGGCCACGATACCCTCGACGATGGATGCGGCGGGCTCGATACACGACACCATCGCGGCCGACTGGCCGGCCATCAGGCTGCCCATCTCGATGTCACCCTGGCGCATGGCCTGGGCCAGCTTGCCCGCTCCGAGCGCCTCGATCTCGGCAGACCGGTTGTCGCGGTCGAGTTCCATGATCTGTCGAGCGAGCTTGTTCTTGAGAACGCGCACAGGGTGGCCCGTGGACCGTCCCGTCACGATCGTATCGCGGTCACGGGCCTTGAGGACCTGCTCCTTGACCGCGGGGTGGATGGTGCACTCCTCGGCGCACATGAACCGGGTGCCGAGCTGGACTCCCTCGGCGCCGAGCGCGAAGGCCGCAGCCGCCCCCCTGCCGTCGGCGATACCGCCCGCGGCGATAACGGGGATGTCCACCGCGTCGACGAGCTGAGGCGTGAGCACCATCGTGGTGAGTTCGCCGATATGCCCACCGGCCTCCATGCCTTCCCCGATGATGGCGTCAGCGCCGATGGACTCCATCCGCTTGGCCAGCGCCACCGAGGGGACGATCGGGATCACGATGATGCCGGCGTCCTTGAGCGGACCCATGTACTTGGCCGGATTCCCGGCGCCAGTGGTCACCATCGGCACGTGCTCTTCGAGGACCATCGCCACGATATCGTCTATATGCGGCGTGAGCAGCATGAGGTTGACCCCGAACGGCCGGCCGGTGAGCTCCTTGGCCAGCTGGATCTGCTCCCGGAGCAGGTCCGTGGGCATATGCCCGGCGCCGATCACGCCGATGCCGCCGGCGTTGCTCACCGCTGCGGACAACCCGCCGCGCCCCAGGTGAGTCCGGCGCCGAATCCTACAAGCGCAAGGACGTCTCCGGGTTGCAGGTGGTCGCCAGTATACATGTCGTGCAATGCAAGCGGTATCGACGCGGCTGACGTGTTCCCGAGCATCGCCACGTTGGAGAAGACGCGCTCAGGCGCGATGCCGAGACGGGCAGGCACCGCGTCGAGTATGCGCTGGTTCGCCTGGTGCGGAACGAGCCATGTGAGGTCGTCGGCCGAAAGCCCCGACGCTTCCAGGGCCCGCCGCGTCGTCTCGGGGATCATACGGACCGCGAACTTGAAGACCTCGCCGCCCGACATGCGAAGGCGGTGCTCGCCGTTCGCGACACGCTCGGGTGTGCAGGGCGCGGCTGCGCCGCCGGCAGGTACGATGAGCACGTCGGCGCCCGACCCGTCGGAGCCGAGATCGATCCCCATGACGCCGGGCTCGTCCGAGGCCTCGAGCACGACCGCGCCGGCGCCGTCTCCGAAGAGCACGCAGGTGCGCCTGTCATTGAAGTCGATGTGCCGCGTGAGAGCGTCAGCGCCGATCACGAGCACCTTCCGGGCCCGTCCGGCCTCTATGACGCATGTGGCGTGGTGGAGCGCGGCGATGAAGCTCGTGCACGCAGCCATGATGTCGACCGCGCCGCAGGCAAGACCGAGCCTGTCCTGCGTGAGCGCTGCTGTGGAGGGCATGATGTGGTCCGGGCTACCTGTTCCCACGACCAGGAGGTCGATGTCGTGGGGCTCCACGCCGGCATCGGCAAGAGCGGCGCGGCCGGCTTCGACGGCAAGGTCGGACGTGGACTGTCCCTCGGCGACGATCCGTCGCTCCCGGATGCCGGTGCGGGTCACGATCCACTCGTCGGTGGTGTCCACCATACCCGCGAGGTCGTCGTTGGTCAGCACGTGCTCCGGAAGGTACGCCCCTACCCCGGTGATGGCGGCATGTGTCATGTGGTGCATGGCCCCTCGTCGTGCGTCGCACGTGGCGCGGCGCGGCTGAATGTCCGAGTAGTGTACCCGTTCACGGGCGCACGGGCATCCCGGAGGCTGCTTATGCGTCCACCCCGGCCGAAGGCGCGAGGGACGCAGCGATCTGGCCGGTCAGGTCTCCACGTATGGCGCGGGCCGTGGCCACGACGCCACTCGCCACGGCCCTGGCGTTGGAGCTGCCATGGCCGATCATGCAGACACCGTTCACACCGAGCAGCGGCGCTCCACCGTAGACGTCCGGATCGAGGCGCTCCTTCAGGGCGATGAGCGAGGGCTGCACCACTGCGGCGGCCATCTTGGCCGCTATCGAGGACGTAAGCGCGGTCTTCACTTCACCCAGCAGCACTCTCGACAGCCCCTCGAGGACCTTCAGCGTCACGTTGCCAGTGAAGCCGTCAGTGACGATCACGTCGACGACGCCTGAAGGGACATCCGCGCCCTCGACGTTGCCGACGAACCCGGGGACCTCTCCCAACAGCGCATACGCCTCCTGTGCGAGCGCGGACCCTTTCGTGGGCTCTTCGCCGATGTTGAGCAGGCCGATCGTGGGTTCCTCCACACCGAGGAGCACGCGGGAGTACGCGCTACCCATGTATGCGAACTGCACGATCATCTCCGGTTTGACGTCGGCGTTGGCGCCGATATCGATGAGGGTCGTGGGGCGTGCTCCGGCGGGGATGACCGTGGCGAGGGCTGGCCGCACGACACCGGAGAGGCGCCCCATGCCAAGCGTCGCCGCAGCCATGCATGCGCCGGTGCTGCCTGCACTGAAGAACCCGCGGGCGCGTCCTTCGCGCACGAGGCGACAGCCGACGACGATCGAGCTGTCCTTCTTCGAGCGGACCGCGGAGGCCGGATGCTCGTCCATCGCGATGGTCTCGGTCGCGACCACCGCTGTGCAACGCTCGTGCTCGAACGAGGCGAGGACCTCCTCGGTGCCTACGAGCAGCACAGAGAGGGACGCGTCCTGCTGCAACGCCGTCCGTACCCCGTCGATGACGACGTCCGGTGCGTGATCGCCGCCCATGGCGTCCACAGCGACCGTCACTGGCTTGTCATGCACCGGTGGCTCCTCCCGCATCATGCGTACGTTCACAGACCGATGGCGCTCAGGAGCCTCTCCAGATCGCAGTGCTCCTCGAGCATCCGGCGTATTCTAGCAGCCTTGAGCGGGTCGTGGAGATGCACACGCCCGAGCAGCGCCTCCATCCGCTCCACGGCAGTGAGCGTGTCGGTGTCCACCAGGAGCATCGGCACCCCGAGATCCTCGGCACGGGCGATGACGAACGGGTCCGGCCTGAGGTTGCCGGTGAGGACGATGGCGCGGGTGCTGGTCTCAAGGGCCGCAAGCTGGACGTCGGCGCGGTCGCCTCCGGTGATGACCGCCTTGTTCGCCTTGCGACGGAAGAACCGCAACGCCTTCTCCTGACCCATGGCTCCTACCATGAACGCCTCCACCGTGTCCTGCAGCCGGTCTTCGGCGGTGATGACCACGGCATCGAGGGCATCGACGATCTCCCTGACGGTGACCGAGCCGAGCGCGGGGTCGAACGGGATCACGCCGAGCATCGGTACTCCGCGGGACTCGAGGAAGGGGACGATGCGCTCACGGGCGACGGGCAGCCGTGACTCGTGGATCCCGTTCAGGATGACGCCGCACAGCTGTTCCCCAAGGTAGTGCGCCATCCAGAGAGCGTCTTCGGGGAGGTCGGTGGGGCGTGGCCGGTCGACGAGCAGGACCGGCGCCGACAGCAGCGGACCGATATCGCCCAGGGACAGTCCGGCGCAGGTGCCTTGCGCAGGCTCGGTGGGGCCCTCTACCACCATCACGTCCCGACCTGCCGAGCATCGGTCGAACGCGTCGAGGACCGCAGGGTGCGTATCCGCCGCCTCGCCCGCCAACATGCGCTCTATGAACGCCTGGGTCCGTACGACCGGACAGACGGCGTCAAGCGGAGACGGTCGCTCCAGGACCTGGTTGACGTACAGCGCGTCCTCGTCGGTGGTCACACCGTCGACGGTGACCGGCATCGTCCCGTACGGCTTGAAGTAGCCGACGTCGTAGCCCCTGTCGGCGAGGATCCGGGTGAGTGCGACGGCGATACCGCTCTTGCCCGTGTACGGCTTCGTCGACGTGACGATGATGGAGCGCATGGTCATCCTCCGATCCCGATGCGGATGTCTGCAGCGACCGCTCCCGTTGAACGCATACCAACGATGAGCGGGTTGATGTCGAGCTCGGTGATGTCCTCGAACTCCATGGCCAACGCGGAGACGCGGCAGATGACGTCGACGATCGCCTCGATGTCGGCCGGTGCCTCTCCCCTCGCGCCGCGAAGAAGGGCGTTGCTCCTGATCTCGTCGACCATCTCCCGGGCGTCATCGGGGGTCACCGGGCACATCCTGAACGAGACATCCTTCAGGACCTCCACGTAGATCCCGCCGAGCCCGAACATGAGGATGGGACCGAACGAGGCGTCCCTGTTCACGCCGATGATGACCTCGCGGCCGGGAGGGAGCTGCTCCTGGAGCGTGACGCCCCAGATGGTCGCCTCCGGGAGGCGATGCATGACCTTGCGCATGATCGAGTCGTACGCGTCCTCGACCGCATCGACCGAGTCGATATCGAACACGATCCCGCCGATGTCCGATTTGTGCAGGACATCCGGACTGGCGATCTTCATGACCACCGGGAACCCGATGGAGGCCGCGAGGGACCGAGCCTCGGACAGATCGTGTGCGAGCCCCGACGCGGGAACACGGATACCATAGGCCCCAGCGATGCGGGCGGCGGAGGACTCGGTGATGAACGTGCGTCCCGCCTCACGAGCATGATCGATCGCCTCGCGCACCACGCGTGTCTCGGCCTCCACATGACGGACCGGCGCCTCGGGCCGGGCGATCCGTAGAGCGTGCCGCTGCATCGCCGCAAGGGTGGCGACCGCGCGCTCGGGGAAGGCGTATGTGGGCACGCCGTGCTCCCTGAGGAAGGTGTTGGCTTCCGCCACGGTCTGGTCGCCCATGAACACCGCCAGAGTCGTGACGCTGCTGTCCGCAGCGACCGATGCGACCGTCTGTGCGGTCTCCAGCGCCTCGGTCATGGCCTGTGGCGTCAGCACCACGATGAGCGAGCGGACCCCGGGATCCTCGACCAGGATGCGCGCGGCGGCGTCGAAGCGGCGGGCCGGGGCATCGCCGAGGATATCGACCGGGTTGTAGACGGCGGCCGCGTCGGGAAGGACCTCGCGCAGCGCAGTCACGGTGGACGGTTCGAGACTCGCAAGCGTGAGCCCTTCGGCGGCGCACGCGTCGGTGGCGAGGATCGCCGGGCCCCCGGCGTTGGTGAGTATCACCGTTCCCGGCCCTGCCGGGAGCGGCTGCCGCGAGAAGCCCTCGGCGAGGTCGAAGAGCTCCTGGACCGTCCGTGCAGGCACAGCGCCCGCCTTGCGGAACGCCGCTTCGTAGGCGACGCGCGACCCTGCAAGACTGCCGGTGTGAGAAGAGACGGCCTTCGCGCCGGCATCGGAACTGCCGGCCGTCAGCGCGATGAACGGGGCGTGCGAACGCAGGCCGATGACCGAATCGACGAACGCGCGGCCGTGGGAGATCGCCTCCAGGTAGGCCACGACCACGCGAGTGTCGGGATCGTGAGACCACATGCGGGTGAGGTCGACCTCGGAGATGTCCGCTTTGTTGCCGAGGCTCACGAAATGTGCGAGGCCGATACCCTCTCCACGCGCCCAGTCGAGTATCGCCGTACCGAGCGCTCCGGACTGCGAGAGGAACGAGATCCCGCCCGGTGCGGGCATGATCGGGGCGAACGAGGCGTTGAGCGAGGACCGCGTGGCGATGAGGCCGAGGCAGTTGGGACCGAGGATCCGCACGCCGCCGTCGCGGGCGGCAGCCACCAGCTCGCGCTCGATCACGGCGCCCGCCGCCCCGGTCTCGCGGAACCCCGCTGAGATCACGACCGCGGAGCCGATGCCCCTGTCGCCGCACTGGCGGACGGCATCCACCGCGCCACGCGCGGGGACGACGATCACAGCCATGTCCACGGGGTCCGGGACGTCTGCCACCGAACCGTACGCGGCGTAGCCGCCGATCTCCGCGGCGTTTGGGTTCACGGGATAGATGGCTCCGCCGTACCCGCCCGACACGATGTTGGCGAGCACGGCACCACCGACCTTGGAGGGGTCGCGCGACGCCCCGACCACAGCGATGCCTCGTGGAGCGAAGAGTCCCCCCGGCACTGCCGCTCGCCTCCCCTGGCCCTGAACTGAAGACGGCGCCTGTATCTCGGCGCCGTCCAGGCTTACTCGGTGTCGATGATCTCCCTGCCATCGTAGTACCCGCATGAGGGGCACACACGGTGTGGCAGCTTCGGCTCGTGGCACTGTGGGCAGACCGAACGCGACGGCGCCTCCACGTGGTGCGTGGCGCGACGAGCGTCACGGGTGGCCCGTGTCGTCTTTCTCTTGGGTACCGCCATGACACGTACTCCCTTCGAGGCGCCGCGTCTGAAGCGGCACGAAGATGCATTGAGGCGACCGTCAGCCGGTCGGCGCAAGGCGACATGATAGCACAGCCGTGCACGCGACATGCAAGGGGCGCGACGCACGCGCGGGATCCCTACTCCTCTGCGCCGTCCGCCTCAGGGAGGAGGTCGGCCAAAGCCGCGAAGGGCGACCTCGAAAGGTCAGGGCCGCAGCCGCACTGGCCCTCAGCGAGATCCGCGCCGCAGCGAGGACAGATACCGGGACAGTCGGCGTCGTGGACTGGCGCGAACGGCAGCTCAAGAGCGATGGCCGAGAGGATCGCCGCGGTGAGGTCGACCGACCCGTCGTCGATGTACTCGTAGTCCTGCTCCTCGGGCAGCTCGTCCTCCATGCCGGGATGCACGTAGAAGCCGTCGAGGTCGGCCGTGATCGTCAGCGGGAACTCGCGGAGGCAGCGCGAACACGTCGCGTCGAGCGTCGTCGTCACCGTGCCGCTGAGGACGATCCCCGTCCCCGCCGATGACAGCGCCGCATCGAGATGCGCGGGCTCGCTCGACCTGAACAGCTCGGTGCCGAGCTCGATGTCGGCAAGCTGCACGTCGCCGACGAGCGGGATAGTTGCGCCGAGGTCGTCCAGGATCTCCCGGACGTCCACGACGTAGACCGATGCAGCGCTCACTGTCCGCGCTGGGAGACCTTGCCCTGCAGGCGGTCGCGGCTACGCTGTACCGCCGTGAGGAGCTTGCCCAGGTTCACCTCGAGGTTGGCCATCATCTCGTCGGCGTAGTCTTCCGCGCCCAGGCGGACCTCACGCTCCCGAGCCCGTGCGTTGTCGAGGATGTCGGCAGCCTGCTGCTCGGCGAGCTTGACGATCTCCTGCTCTGCGGCCATGGCATCTGCACGCGCGCGTGCCTCTTCAAGCACACGGTTGGCCTCCTTCTCGGCCTCCTCGAGCATCTCCTGCCGCTCCTTGACGATCCACCGCGCCTGCTTGAGCTCGTCGGGGAACTGCGCCCTGATCTCGTCGATCAACTCGTAGATCTTGTCCGGATCGACGATCTTGGAGTGTGACAACGGCACGTTGCGGCCGCTGTCGAGGAGTTCTTCGATACGGTCGATGAGCGCCAAGATATCCATGCGTACCTCCCTAGAGGGACTGGTGCAACCGCGAGGTCAGCGCCTCGCATACTGCGTCTGGCACGAGCCCTTTCACCGACCCGCCGTGGCGGGCGATCTCCTTAACGGCCGACGAACTCAAATACGCGTACTCGGGGATGGACATGATGAACATCGTCTCGACGTTCTGGTCGAGACGGTAGTTCAACTGGGCCATCTGGAACTCACGCTCGAAATCGGTCACAGCGCGGAGCCCCTTGATGATGACCTGTGCATCCATCTCCTGCGCGAATTCTACTAGAAGTGAATCGAAAGGGAGTACCCTTACGTTCTCCAGCTGCGTGAGCGCGTCTTCGATGAACCCGACACGCTCCTCGAGCCCGAACAGCGGACCGCCGCCCTTGTCCGGACTGAGTGCTACGCCCACGACGACCTCGTCGAAGATCGCCGCAGCGCGCTCGATCACGTCGAGGTGTCCGTTGGTCACCGGGTCGTACGTTCCCGGACAGAGTGCTCGGTTCACGTGGATGGGTCACCCTTCATACCGTGCGAACGAAACCCCGGTGTCCCCATACCGCTTCTGCGAGATGAGGACGAACCCCTGCCGGGGAGCCGCGGCGGAATCCCACCGATGCTCATACACGACCATACACCCCGGACTCAACCACCCGGAACTCCCGAGCGCTTCCAGGACCTGCCACTCCTCGGCAGGCACTATCGTATAGGGAGGGTCCGCAAAGAGCAACGCCACCGCCGGGCCCGGTGAGGCCGTGGCCAGGCGTGACGCGTCGGTCTGCACGACTTGCCAGCGCTCAGGCGGTGCTTCGACAGAGGCGAGGTTCTTCCGGATCGCTGCCAGCGCCCGACGGTCACGCTCGACGAACGTCACGTGGCGCGCGCCGCGGGACAGCGCCTCGATGCCGAGCGCGCCGCTTCCCGCATAGAGGTCGAGCGCCGAGACGCCGTCCAGGTCGCCCAGGATCGAGTACAGCGAAGAGAAGACCGCCTCACGCACCCGGTCGGTCGTAGGTCGTGTGCCGGAACCAGGCGGCGCCGTCAGCGGACGCCCCTTCCATTGTCCGCCGATGATCCTCATCCGCTGCTCGTCCACTCCCACGCGGCTCCGACGCGCAGCGCCGCATCCTCCCGCAGCGGGACGTGGGCCGCATCATCGAGGTGTGGATCCTCCGCCATCAGCGCGGCCGCGTCCTCACGGGCCGCGTCGAGCAGGTCGCCGTCCGTGGCGAGAGACGCGAGCCGCAGACCAGGGACGCCGCTCTGCCGCTGGCCAAGGACCTCCCCCTCGCCGCGGAGGCGGAGGTCGAGCTCGGCGAGTTCGAAACCGTCGTTGGTGGCTGCGATGGCTTCCATGCGGGCGCGACCGTCCTCGGTCTTGGGATCCGCGAACAGAAGGAACGTCCCCGGCCGCTCAGCGCGTCCGATCCTGCCTCGGAGCTGATGGAGCTGCGCCAGACCGAACCGATCCGCGTCCTCCACGATCATGACGGTCGCGGCCGGAACGTCGACACCCACCTCGATCACGGTCGTCGCGACCAGGACGTCAGTGTCCCCGGATCGGAAGCGCTCCATCGCCTTGATCTTCTCCGCCGAGGACATCTGCCCGGTGAGCAGTCCGACACGCAGATCGGGGAAGACCTGCCGCTGGAGACGGCGAGCCTCGGTCGTGGCGGCTCGCGCCTGCGTGGCGTCGCTTTCATCGACCAGAGCGCACACGACATACGCCTGTTCGCCGCGCCCGACCGCGTCCTTGACCGACTGGTAGGCGTCCGCGCGTCCGCTCATCGGCACCACCCGCGTCGACACGTGATCCGCCGTCCGTCCTCCCGGGCGCACCCGAAGATAGGTGGTGTCGAGGTCGCCGTAGAGTGTGAGCGCAAGACTCCTCGGGATAGGTGTGGCGGTCATCACGAGGAGGTCAGGAGCGACGCCCTTGGCCCGCAGGGCGAGGCGCTGCTGCACACCGAAGCGGTGCTGCTCGTCGACCACCGCGAGAGAGAGCCGCTGGTAGACGACGTCGTTCTGGATCAGGGCGTGCGTCCCGAACACGACCGTGGTGCTCCCGTCGGCCAGGCTGGCGAGGATGCGATCGCGATCGCTGCGCTTCGTGGATCCAGTCAGCAGCGCCCAGCCGACGCCGGCGCGGTCGAGCAGCGGTCCCACCGCCCGTGAGTACTGCATGGCGAGCACCTCGGTGGGAGCCATCATGGCTGCCTGGGTGCCGGAGTCTGCGCACGCGGCGAGCGCATGTGCCGCGACCACGGTCTTCCCGGTACCCACGTCACCGAGCAGTAACCGGTTCATCGGACGTTCCGAGGCCATATCGCCGAGGATATCGCGGAGCGCACCCTTCTGGTCCCCGGTCAGCTCGAACGGCACAGCGGCCGCGAGGGCGTCGATCGCGGGACCTGCGACCTCGTGAGCGATTCCCGCGATTTCGTCCACGACCGCCTGACGACGTCTCCTCATCGTGAGTTGCACGGCGAACAGCTCGTCGTACGCGAGCCGCCGGCGCGCGCGATCCACGTCGTCCGGAGTCCCGGGAAAGTGGATGTCGCGTAGCGCCGTCGCTAAGGGAACGAGGGCCCTCTGCGCCCTGATGCGGGCAGGAAGGGGATCCGCGACATCACCCGCCAGCGTGAGCGCCTCCGTGACCAGGCGGCGGATCCAGTTCGTCGAGAGCCCCTCGGTTGCCCGGTGGACAGGCAGGATGCGCGCTATCCCCGGACCGTCTCCATCGTCGTCCAGCCGCTCGACGAACGGACTGCGCATCTGCTTGAGTCCGTACTCGAACACCACCGTACCGGCGAATGCGACGCGCTCACCCACCCTGAACCTGCTTGCCATGTAGGGCTGGTTGAACCAGACGCCTATCAGCGCGCCGGTCCCATCGACAAGGGCGATCTCAGTGATGGACAGACGCGGTCGCGGGTGCTTGACCTTGATGTCGTGGACACGTCCCACGACAGTGGCGTCGACGCCTGCGGGCACCGACCGCATGTCGGCAACGGTGCTGAGATCCAGATACCGGAACGGGTAATGCCGGACCAGTTGGCCGATAGAGTCCACCCCGAGCTTCGCGAGCGCCTGAGTGCGCTTGGTGTCCACCATCGGCATCGAGGACACGGGACGACCGCCGGATGCGGACGCGACCGCCCGTCGGGACGGCCCTTTACGCGGGCGGCCAGCCATCGCCTATCGCGCCGCGTAGAAGGCCGCTCCGACCGCGCGTGGACCGGCGTACGTGCCGATGACGGCGCCGACGGTGACATCGACGACACGCTCCCACTTCACGCCGGTGGCGTCGATCGCCGCGGCCAGCTCCTCGGCGAGTTCAGGAGCCTCCCCGTGCAGGATGCCCACCCGCACTGCGCCCTCAGCGCCCGCTTCAGCTACCGCAGCGGCGATCTCCTGGATGGCCTTCTTCGTCCCTTTGACCTTCTTGTACGGGACGATGACGCCCTCATCATCGAACATCAGCACGGGCTTGATGCTGAGCATCGAGGCCGCGAGTCCTTGCGCCTTTCCGGCGCGTCCCCCCTTGACCAGGTAGTCCAGCGTGTCGAGCGCGAAGAGCGTGCGCTCGGCGTCGGCGGCTTGCCTCGCCGCCGCCTCGACACCGTCGAGGTCCGCTCCCTCGCCACGCGCATCCACCGCTGCCATCAGCGGAAGGGCTGCTCCGACGTTCACGGAGTGTGTGTCGACGACCCGGACGGGCACATCGACCATGCCTGCGGCCAGGTTGGCCGACTCGATGGTCCCGGATACTGCGGCGGAGAGATGCACTGAAACGATCCCGGAACAGCCTTCGGCCGCGAGGCGCCGGTAGACCCCGGCGAATTCGGCCGGCGATGGCTGTGACGTCTTGGGAAGCGTCTCCGCGACACGGAGCTTGTCGTAGAACCGCGAGGCCGCCAGGTCGATCCAGTCAAGGAACGTCTCATCCCCGAACGTGACCTTCAGGGGAACCATCAGGACATCGTGCTCCTCGCACCATGACGGCCCGAGGTCACATGTGCTGTCACAGACGATACCGATGCGGCTCATGAGACCTCCAGTGTGTTGTGGGTCCTACTCGATGGCCAGGAGCACAGGGTAGACCGGCTGGCCACCGCGGTGCCCTTCGATCTCAAGGTCGGGGTAGCGCTCCGAGAGCGCATCGACGAGGGCGTCGAGGGCGTCGTCGTCGAGATCCTCGCCGGCCAGGACGGTGAGCGTCTCGCCATCCTCACGGATGACATCCACGACATCGCTCGCCACGCGCACGACATCATCACCGATGACCTCGATCTCGTGATCGACTATCCCGATCACCTGCCCTGTCTTGATGGCGCCGGCCTTGCCGTTGGAGTCTTTGACCGCTGTCGTTACCTCCGCCGTCCTCACGGACAGGGCGGCCTCCTTCATGGTCTCCGCGATCGAGTCGAGATCATCGGAACCGTCATAGGACAGCAGCGCAGTGAACGCTTGCGGCACGGCGGTCGTGGGCACCACGGCCACAGGACGGTCAGCCAGACCCGTGACCTGCTGTGCCGCCATGACTATATTGCGGTTGTTGGGCAGGATCACCACCGACGCCGCATCCACCCTGCCGACGGCCTCGAGAAGTTCGGCCGTGGACGGGTTCATGGTCTGGCCACCACTGACGACCACATCGGCCCCCAGGCTCGCGAGGATCTCCGCGAGACCGTCGCCGGCGGCAACGGCGACGAAACCTACCGGCTTGGCCGGGGCGGCGTCCCGCTTCAGTCCACTGGTACGGTCCGCCGTCTGTCGGCGCATGTTGTTGACGTGCACCTCGGAGACCTCTCCAAGATGCGTGGCCCAACCGAGGACGGCGCCAGGGTCATCCGTGTGAACGTGGATCTTGTATGTCTCCCGGTCGCCGACGACGAGCTCCGAACCTCCCTGCGAGGAGATGTACTCCTCGATGACCGAGCGGTCGGCCTCGACCCCGTGCAGCAGGAACTCCGTGCAGTAGAGGTACTCCTCGTCGTTCCAATCGTCCACGGGGGCCACGCTCAGCGGCCCGGTGCCGGTGGAGATGTCACGCTCCCTGAACTCATGTCCCTCGAGTGCGGCCACGAAGCCCTCCATCAGGATCGCCAGTCCGAAACCGCCTGCGTCGACCACGCCGTTCTCCTTGAGCACGGGGAACAGGTCGGGCCCGCGACGGACCGAGTCGTAGGCGGCCTGCACCACGAGGTCCAGGAACTCATCCAGGGATGCCTCGCTCCCGACTGCGGACCGGGCAGCGGCAGACGCGTCCTTCAGGACGGTGAGCATAGTCCCCTCGACCGGCTTGCGCACCGCCTGGAACGCCACCACCACGCTGCGCTCGAGTGCCGAGGCGATGGTGTCGGGGGTGAAGGCTGCGGCCGTGCCGGCGACCTCGCACAACCCGCGCAGCATCTGGCTGAGGATGACGCCTGAATTGCCACGGGCGCCCATCAGCGAGCCGTGGGTGATGGCCGATGCGACATCCGAGACCGGAGCGTCGGCGGCGAGCTTGGCGAGGTCGTTCAGTACCGCGTCCATCGTGAGCGACATGTTGGTGCCGGTATCTCCGTCAGGAACCGGGAACACGTTCAACCGGTTGACCTCTTCGACGCGCTCCTTGAGGGCTGTCGCCGCAGCCGCGAACAACTCCTGTCCGCTGATGTGTACGTCCGTCGTCATGCGCGCTCCGTCTTCTTCCGGACCTTGATGCCCTGCACATGCACACGTACGTCTGCTACCTGGACGTCGGCGTCATGCGTGAGTGCGTATCTGACCCTGTCCGAGAGGTTCCTTGAGACCTGGGTGAGGTTCGTGCCGTGCTCGACGACCACGTACAGGTCCACGATCACGCTGCGCTCATCGGTGTTGCTGATGAGAACGCCTTTGCGCAGCTTGTCCCTTGACAGGAGTTGGGCGACACCCTCACGAAGCGATGGGCTCGCCATACCGACGACCCCGTAACACTCGAGCGCGACGAAGCCGGCGATATCCGCCAACACGTCGTTCGCGATGGTGACGGTCCCGCGCAGTTCAGACGCCATGGCGTGACCTCCTTGAACTGTCTGGTGTGTCCGCTGGACGGACGATTGCAGTAGTATAGCGAAACGCGCGACCGCACGCGCCCGGGCCTCCCCGTGACGCCCGGCGGGGCCGCCGGTGCCTCCGTGAGCGGCGCCTTTACCGGGAATGCCGCCTATGCTATCCTCGCTAGGCTTTGCCGACACCACGGCGGTACGGCCGCCTCGAAACACGAAGGACGGGACGACGATGTCCAAGGTTTGCAGCATCTGTGGCAAGCACCCGACCGCCGGGCGCAACGTGAGCCACTCTCATCGCGTGACCAACCGCATGTTCCACCCCAACGTGCAGAAGGTCTCGGCAGTGGTCGATGGCAGCGTGAAGAAGATCAACGTGTGCACGAAGTGCATCAAGGCGGGCAAGATCACCCGCGCCTAGAACGACCCACCGATCGGACGAGGGACCCGGTTCGTACCACCTCGAAGGATGTCCGCCAGCGCGGACACCACCAGAGGGTCGAACTGGGTCCCTGCTTTGTCCTGGAGCTCCCTGAGCGCTTCGGATGTGCTGCGTGCCGTGCGGTATGGCCGATCCGACGTCATGGCCACATAGGCGTCCGCAACGGCAAGGATGCGCGCACCCAGCGGGATGGCCTCCCCGCTCAACCCGTCGCCGTAACCGTGGCCGTCGAACCATTCGTGATGGTGATACACCATCGGCACCACGCTTCTCAGCGCCGGCGCCTCTTCGAGGATCTCCGCCGCGATGTGGGGGTGCAGCTTGAGGAGCGCGCGCTCGATCGTGGTGAGCGGCCTGTCGCAGTGTCGCACACCGTCACCCACCGACGACATACCTATGTCATGCAGGAGCGCAGCGATCCTGAGAGCGTGCTGCTGGTCGTCCGGGAGCTGGAAGACCTGTCCGAGCGCCTCGGCATATTGGAGCACCCGCTCGGTACCGCCTCCCGAGTACGGGTCCTTCGTCTCGAGCGCGATGGCGAGCGCCTTCAGGGTCTCGAAGTGGATCTCGCGTGACTCGGCCACTGCGTGAGCGTTGCGGTACGCCGTAGCGGTCTGCTTGCCCAGAAGCGCGATGGTCTCGAGGTGCGCGTCGGTGAATCCGCCAGGATACGAACGCATCCCCACGTTAAGGACACCGACGATGCCGTCGTCGTCCGCAAGCGGGACGGACGCGGCCGAGCGCACGCCATGCCGCCGGGCACTGGGACTCCGCTCGGCGAGATCCTCCACCAGGAGCGGCTGCCCGCTCGCGAGGACCCACCCTGCTATCCCCTCGCCCTCGCCGAGGTCGGTCTCTTGGACGACGTCATCCGGCAGGCCTCGTGACACCGCGATGCTGAGCCGCCTCGTCTCGGCGTCCGCGAGCATGATGCTGCCGGTCTGGGCCCCGCTCACGTCCATGGCGCGTGAGAGCGCGGTGTCCAGGACTTCACGTGGATCGAGGATGCGGCTGAGCTCGCGGGCCGTATCGACCAGTGAATGCGCAGTTGCGAGACGCTGGTCGGCCACGTACAGCGCGAGGGCGCCGGTGAGAGAACCGCGCAGGAGGGCGGTCCTCTCAGGCAGGGACGTCATGTCGGGCTCATCGATGGAGTGCAGGTCGATGGCCGCGACTCCGACCGTATCACCCGCCTCGAGGGGCATCGCCCAGCGCCAGGTGGTGGTCTCCTGACCCCCGCCACGCATGCGCGCCACAGCCGCATGCGTGGCGGTCATCGTGCGGAAGGAGCGGCCGACGGGGTCGTCGTCCTCGAATCTGATCGGTGTCCCGGAGGGAGCGAACGGCCCGCTCGCATCGATCAGTCGCAGCGTGCCCGAGCGCTCATCTGCGAGCCAGAGGTGTGTCGCAACCACCTGTCCCGCCGATGCGGCCGCATCCTGCAGACAGGCCAGGACCACCTGCGTCTCGATCGACGGAGGCACCCGCACGACCGGGTACGCGTCCTTGCGCGGCGCGCGGGCGTCACGCCGGTGATCGCCCGGAGAGCGATCGCTCGCCGGGATCCTCCCGTCGCTCATCGGCGCATCGTTGTCGAAGCAGTCCCCCACACGACCTCCAGTAGGCGTGCCGTCACAGGCGCGCGAGGCGCCTCTCGCCTAGACTATCGGCCGCCAGCGCCCGACACTCAAGTGCGCTCTCGCCACACGGTCACCAGGAGCTGCCCGTCGAGGACCGTGACCACCTGCTCTCGCGCGGTTGCCACGTTGCTCAGACCGACTGAGGAGAGCGGGTCCAGGACGTGCCCGCTCAAGGGGTAGAGTACGCCCTCCAGCGTCACGGTCGCGCATCCGCCCAGGGCGAACACGCTGATCGTCGTCCCGGGCTGAGCCCGAAGCGAGAGTCGCCCGCCTCCGGCTTCAAGCGCGTGCGTCGCCATGGACGGTTCGTCTGCGCAGCCTCGCAGGTCTGCGGAACGAAGCAGCGTGCCGAGTGCGGCGAGGGTGTGATCGATCCTGGCGGAGTACGCGGCGGTGAACGTCACGCGGCCAGCGCCGATGGCCCGCGCTTCCTCCAGGGCCAGGTCGAGGTCGCTCGCATCCTTCTCGGCCGGATAGCGTACGATCCGCGCTCCAGCGGAACGCGCTTCTTCGAGACGCGCTTCGTCCACGGAGTCGAAGTCGCCCACGCAGACGTCGGGGACGCGCCCCGCCTCAAGGCAGAGGTGCAGCCCGCGGTCCGCCGCGATCACCACATCGGCGGTCGCGATCACCGATGCGTAGTGAGTGCCCCGCCCAGGCTCAGGCGCCGCACCGACGATCAGCACATGCGGCGCAGCGGTCACCGTGGGTAGCCTCCGTAACGGCGCAGGAGCGGAGGCAGCACCGCGAACGTGACAAGCGCGCTCGCAACCGCGGAGAAGAGCACGAACGTGTTGTACGCGAGCGAGTACGCCAGCGGCGCCTGGCCGGCCTCGATCGCGTAGCTGGAGAAGAACACCAGCCCCGAGATCACGTGCGCCGCGTATCGGCCCAGCGCGCCAAGAGCGATACCAGGGACGATAGCCTGCCACGACAGTGACGCATAGCGATCCTGGGCCGCGAGCGTGGAAGCTCGGACCGCGAAGAGACCGGCGAGACCGCACAGGCCGTATGCGACCGGGTAGTCGAGCAGCACCTGGATGGGATGGAACACGTACGGCTCCAGCATCAGATCGACGAGCCCATACACCGAGCCCGCGGTGATACCCACGAGCGGTCCCCTCAGAAGCGCCAGGACGAAGATCGGCAGCATGGTGAAGGACAGGCTTCCGCCTTGCGGCATCTGCCACACGCCGATCAGCCCGAGGACCGCGGACAGCGCCACGGTCAGGCCGATCTCGGCGATGGTACGTACGCGTGAATTCTGCATCAGCGACACCTCTCCAACGTGGATATGCCGCACGGGAGAGCGACGCGCGAAGGTCGCGTCGATGACGGATACGCTCCGTGGTGCTGCCCCGCATTACCGGGACAGTCGTTCGGTCGCGACATCGGTCGCCTCTCAGCCGCCGCAGCAGCTCCCGATACGGTTGGTCAGAACACTGGTGATCGTGCCACAGAGTGCGCGCGAGGCGCAAGGATCACTGCATGGCACGCAGGTACGGGTAGGGATTCACCGCCGCGCCGCCGTTGGGGTGGATCTCGAAATGGAGGTGCGGCGCACTCGCCGATGCGTTGCCGGTGCTCCCCACGTATCCGATCACCTGGCCGGCGGTCACGCGGCCGGACGTGACGGCATAGCTGTCGAGGTGTGCGTAGTAGAACGCCCAGCCATTGTCAGCCGTGAGCCAGATCGTCTTCCCGCCGAGGCTGTTGGACTTGGACCGCACCGTGCCGGACAGGACAGCCACGCACGGCGTGCCCCTGGATGCCATGATGTCGGTGCCCTTGTGCGTGCGCCCGCCCGAGCGGGCGGCGCCCCAGGTGTCGTTGTAGTAGTTGGGGCCGCGCACCGGGAAGACCATCCCGTTGGGACCGGCCTTCGCGGTCGTCGTGCCGGTTCGCGCCTTCTCACGCGCGATCGCAGCGGCGAGTTCCTTCTTCAGCTTGTCGTACTCGGCCTGCTGCGCCTTCAGCTCACGCTCGATCCTGTCGGCTTCCTTCTTGAGCGCGGCGGCCTCTTCGGCCTGCGATTCCTCAAGCGATGCCAGCTCGGCCCGTTGCGCGTCGAGTTCCGCCCGCACTGTCTTCACGGCGCCGATGATATCGGCGTCCTGCTCGCTCACGCGCTGCACGTACTCGAGACGCAGCAGCATCTCGTCGAAGTCGTCGGCCGAGAACAACACGGCCATGTAGTCGGCGCCGCCGCTGCGGTACATCTCCACGGCACGCTCGGACAAACGCTGGTTCACCTCGGAAAGACGCGCCTCCGACTCGCCTATCTCGCGGTCCACCTCGGCCATGTCGGCCCGGGTCTGGTCGAGTTGCCAGTACGCGTCTGAGTACGCTTCGCCTGCCTTCTCCACGTCCTCTTGCAGGGCCTTGATCTGCTCCTGGAGCTTCTGTACCTCTGTGGGCTCCGCGAAGGCCACAGAGCCGAGCGCAAGGAGAACCACGAGCACGGCGGCCGTTATGACCCTGATAGAGCGACGTCCCACAAGCTCTCCAAACTCCGTCCACCTACGAACGGACATGTAGTCTACACCATGACCGGGCTCATCGCTGCCCGTACGCTTCTCCCAGCCCCCGGTACAGCCCCCTGGCGACCTCATCGGCCCACCCGGGATCGTCGAACCGCGCACGATCGGAAGCGTCGCGCGGATCGCCGAGCCCCACCCGCACAGCGATGCCCGGGAACGCTTCGAGCACATCGTCCCGGATCGCGCTGGACGTGTTGACGCGTACGCCTGGCAGACGCATCGCGGCTGTCATGGACCGGGCGAGCGATGCGGCCGCCCCCTCGGGATCGTTCACCGGGCAGGACACCGTGATACCCGGACCCTTGCCGGGCGCGACGTCGACGGTCACGAGGACCGCGGCGGTGGACTCCGCCGAGCGCGTGACCCGTTCACTCTGAGACATCGCGAGGGCGGCGGAGTTCCGGGTGAGGGTCGCCTGGGCTCCTGACGCCTTGAGAAGCGCGGCAAGACGTCGCGCCACTTCCAGGGCCGGGTCCTGGCCTTCTCCCGCCTCGCCGGGGGAAGGATCCAGCAGCACCGACACCCCATCCAGCGCGAATGGAAGCAGCACGTGGGCCGGCGCCGCGGCCCCGGGCACGGTGAGACGGACCGTGTCACCCGGGTGAAGGAGCGTCCCGGGAGAGGGGAACATCTCCAGCACTGCCGTTCCGCTGGTCTCTTGTGAGTCAGGCTTGAGTGTGACGGTGAGGCCCATCCGCTCCAGCTGGCGTGACGCATCGTCAAGGTCGACGCCCACGACATCGGGTACGGCGATGGTCTGCGTCCCCGCGGACACCACGACCTCGACCGTCGTGCCGCGGGTGACGCGCGCCCCAGCCATCGGGCGTTGTGAGAGGACGATATCCGCCGCGTGCTCCGCAGAGACCCGTGACCCGGCCAACCGGGGAACGAGATCGGCGGCCCGGATCTCCGCCAGCGCCGCCTCGGAGTCCATGCCAGTGACATCGGGCGCCTCCACGAGTCGCGACCGGTGCACCATCACACCTGCGGCGACCGCCCCTCCGATGAGCAGCACGATCACGATGCCCGCCACGATCGCGGCTTTGGGCACCAGGGACCGGCGCTTATGGGGTGTCTTCTTCACGCGAGGGAGTATAGCAACTGCCCTGCCGGTCTTGCCGCACGGGTGTGGCGCGGGTATCCTGCACTTCCGTTGGATCACGCTCTCCTGGAGGAACCATGCCCGCGTACGACTACCGCTGCACGAAGTGCGGTCTCGACTTCGAGGTGAATCGTTCGATCACCGACCGCGAGCCGGTGAGTTGCGCCTCGTGCGGATCGGACGCGAAGCGTGTGTTCAGTCCTGTCGGCGTGGTGTTCAAGGGATCCGGCTTCCACAACACCGATTACCGGACCCGTCCACAGGAGAAGGAGTCCTCCCCTTCCGGGAAGGACTCCCCCGCATGTACGTCGCAATCCTCTGGCTGCGCGGGTTGCGCCGGCGCTGACACCGGCTCGGGCTCCACCGACTAGTCTCTCCGCACCCAGAACTTCTCGGCACCCGCACGGTGCACCGTCTCGACGAAACGCACCGTGCCTGTGCTGTTCTCCATCGCGATCGAGTGCGTCCTGGACCCTTGCCCGAAGTACTTCACGCCCCGAAGAAGCTCCCCGTCGGTGACGCCTGTGGCGATGAACGCAGCCTCATCGGTGTTCACAAGGGTGTCCATCTCCAGGATCCCGTCGATATGCGGGGTACCCATCGTGATCGCACGCTGCCGCTCCTCTTCGTTCCTCCACGCGAACCGCCCCATGAAGCAGCCCCCGATGCACTTCATCGCAGCACATGCCAGCACTCCCTCTGGAGCCGCGCCGATGCCAAGATACAGGTGTATGCCGGTACCTTCGATCGCGGTCGCCACCGCACCGAACACATCGCCGTCGCTGATGAGGCGGATACGTGCTCCCGCAGCACGGACCTCGGCGATCAGGTCTCTGTGCCTGTCCCGGTCGAGGATACACACCACGAGGTCTTCCACCGGCCGCTTCAGTGCCTTGGCCACGTTGCGGATGTTCTCCGTGGGGCTGAGATCGATATGCACCGCATCAGCGGCGGCCGGACCAACGGCGACCTTGTTCATGTAGGTGTCCGGAGCGTGGAGGAGCGACCCGTTCGGCCCGAAGGCCAGCACCGCAAGCGAGTTGGGCTGACCGTACGCGGTCAGGTTGGTGCCCTCTAGCGGGTCGACCGCTATGTCGATCGGCTCGCCTCCGCAGCCGACCTTCTCGCCGATGAACAGCATCGGGGCCTCATCGCGCTCCCCCTCACCGATGACGATCGTGCCGTCCATCCCTACCTGGTTGAACGCCGTACGCATCGCCTCGACAGCGGCGTCGTCAGCCGCATGCTTGTCGCCCTTGCCCATCCAGCGGCCCGCGGCCAAAGCTGCAGCCTCGGTGACCTCGAGCATCTCGACGATCCGGGTGGTACGCATAGCGCCTCCTTCTGTTCCTGAGGTCATGAGGTGCCGCGGCGCAACACCGCGACGTAGTGTCCGTCGGGACCTCCCACCGACGGACATGACAGGAATGCACCACTCCTATCCAGGAAGGTACCCCACTCGGGAGGGACCAGTGGCGCGATCGACTCGGCGACGAGATCCTCCCCGGATCCGGCGCCCAGGAACCGCTCCACGACCGCACCGTTCTCCCGCGTTGACACGCTGCACGTAGAGTACACCAGGCGGCCGCCGGGCCGGACCACGCGCCCCAGCGCCACCAGGAGCTTCGTCTGCAGCTCAGCCATGCGTGGGATGTCTGACGGCTCCAGTCTCCAACGCTTCTCCGGGTACCGGCGGAGCGTGCCGAGACCGCTGCAAGGAGCGTCGAGCAGGACGCAGTCGAACGAATCGGCGCCGAAGATGTCGACCGCGTCTAAGGCGTCTCCCGTCACGATGCTCACGTCCGGCACAGCCGACGAAGACAGGCGCTCCCGGAGCCGTTCGGCCTTGCCGCCGTGGAGCTCCAGCGCGGTGATGGATGCACTGCCGCCCGCCCTGACGGCGATCGACTGGAGCGCGCAGGTCTTGTTCCCTCTGCCCGCTCCCACGTCGAGTATCCGCTCGCCAGGGAGCGGCGCACATGCCCGAGGCGCCATCTGCGCCGCCGCATCCATCGCGAACCATCCCGCCTGCGGCCCCCGCGAGAACGCGCCCGCCGGCTCGGTCAGCTCGAGGCAATCGGGGTCCACGGGGCAGGCGCGGGGCGCGGCGGGTTCCAGCGAGCGCAGGGTATCGGCGATGGGCGCGGCGAACGGATCGAGCCGGACGTAGGTGGGCGCGACGTCAGAGCACGCCATCAGCGCCGCTCGTCCCCGCTCCTGCCCGAAGGCGTCGAGGTACTCATCCACGATCCAACGCGGGCAAGCGCTCGCGCGAGCGAGTGCGTCCTTGTCTGTTGCGGGATCGCCCCACGGGAACCCCTCGGCACGCTCGGCGATGCGCCGTGCGACCGCGTTGACGAGACCTGCCGCCTGGGGGCGGATCCTGCGGGCGGCATCGACCGCCTGATCCACCACGGCGTACACGGGTGCGCGACTGAAGAGCGCCTCATACGCGGCGACACGCAACACGTCCCGGATCCTCGGCTCTATGGAGCGGTCGATGAGCATGTCGATCGCCTCGTCAAGGACACCCTGGGCACCAAGAACGCCGTACACGAGTCTCGTCGCAAGCGCCGCATCGCCGCTTGGGAGTGGGTGCGCGCGCAGCTCGGCAGAGAGTGCGGCTCCACTGAACGCCGCGTCCTTGCGTACCCGGGCAAGGACGCGCAACGCGCTCTGACGGGCGGGCGCGACCGTCACCTGGTGCACCGCCAGCAGACGTCGGCTGCGAGCCGCGCTCCGCGAGCCCAGTCCCGTCCCGACATGTCGCCCTTGCCCGCGGGGCGCAACACGTCGAGCCGGAGCGCGCCGCCGCTGAAGCCGAGAACTGGATACCCGTCAGCGAGACAGAGCCCCCCGGGGGCTACGTCCGCTTCGACGGGCGTGGCCCGCTTCACAGTGACCTCACGGTCGCCCAGGCAGGCGCGGGCCGGCGCGCGGCGCGTGGCGGCACGAACACGACGAAAGGCCTCGTCCACGTGCAGTTCAGGGTCCAGGGCGACGTCGTCCTTGGTGATCTTCGCAGCGTACGTCGCTTCGCCTGCGTCCTGCGGTGTCCACGTGACGCTGTCAGGAAGACCCGCCAACACCTCGGCCAGCGCATCCGCCCCCAGCCCGGCGAGCCGCAGCTCGACCTCATCGGCATACAGGCCTTCGATGGGAAGCATGCGCTGAAGGGCGTACGGACCGGTGTCGAGGCCTTCTTCCATGAGCATGATGCTGACGCCGGTCTCACGGTCGCCGGAGAGGATCGCCCGCTGGATCGGTGCGGCGCCACGATATGCCGGCAGCAGCGACGCGTGCACGTTGAGGCAACCCAGCGGCGGGACGGACAACACCGACGGAGGCAACAGCATCCCGAACGCGGCCACGCAGATCGCCTCCGGAGAGGCATCGCGGATGGCCGAGACGGCATCGTCGTCGAGGCGCGCGGGCTGGAGCACCGGCAGGCCGATCTCGAGAGCGCGTTCCTTCACGGGGGAGTGGCGGCTGTGCACGCCCCTGCCCGACACACGGTCGGGCTGCGTCACCACGAGGGCCACGTCATGCCGTTGCGCGAGCATGTCCAGCGTCGGCACCGCGAAGGCCGGAGTGCCCATGAAGACGATCCGCATGCCCTCCCCTTCGGCCGGGCTACAGATTGTTGGCCTCGTTGTACGCCTTGATGAGCGACTTCTTCATCTCCGCAGGCGCTCGATCGAGGATCAGGACCCCGTCCAGATGGTCGATCTCATGCTGCAGGACGCGCGCGAGCAGGTCTTCGGCCTCGATCGTGATCTCTCTGCCTTCGATCGTGAGCCCCTGGCAGACGACACGCTGCGATCGTTCCACCGGCACATTGACTCCCGGCACGGACAGACAGCCCTCTTCATCCACGACCGTCTCGTCACCGAACTCCGTGATCACCGGATTGCAGAGCGCAGCCAGACGATCATCGACATCGAACACGATCACACGCTTGTCCACGCCCACCTGGGGAGCGGCAAGGCCCACGCCGTTCTCGGCGTACATCGTCTCCGCCATGGCGCGCACGAGCTCCCGGAGCTCCTTATCCGCCTGGGTATCGACGTCATGTGCACGGCCCTTGAGGACCGGGTTGGGATGGTGCAGGACCTCCATCGACGCCCCTTCATTCTCGCGATTCCGACCAACGTATTCTACACCGGTGTGCGACCGGGCGTGATGGCACCCACGCGTGCCGCATCTCCTACAACATGCCTGCCGGATCGACGTCGATCGTCCGGGTGACCTGTTCGGGCACTGTGATCTCCGTATCCAACCGGCTGAGCAGTGACGGCATCGCGGGTCCGTCGGGCGACTTCACGACCACATGCCATCGCCATCGCCCCTTGATGCGCGTTATCGGCGCGGGTGACGGTCCCAGCACGCTCCATCCCTCGGGTACCGCCTTCCGGAGCCCCTCGGCGAAGATGGATGCGGCATCGCGCACGTCCGCCTGGCGCGCTCCCGCGAAGCCGATGTTGGCGATGCGGGCGTATGGCGGATATCCCAGCGAACGCCGGTCCGCTTCCTCGGGACCGTACAGCAGCCCGGGATCACGTTCCTGGACCGCACGCACCGCGGGATGGTCCGCCCAGTATGTCTGTATGATCACGCGTCCCGGACGGGTACCCCTCCCTGCACGCCCGGCCACCTGCTCCAGAAGCTGGAACGTCCGCTCGGAAGCGCGGAAATCCGGCACGTGCATGCTCGTGTCCGCATTGAGAACGCCAACCAGCGTGACCTCAGGGAAATCCAAGCCCTTGGCGATCATCTGGGTGCCAAGCAGTATCGCCTGCTTCTGAGCCTCGAACCTCGCGAGCACGGTCTCATGTCCGCCCTTGCGCGACGTGGTGTCAGCGTCCATGCGGATCACCGGCACCCCGGGCAACAACGCAGCCAGGTCCGCCTCGGCACGCTGCGTACCGGCCCCGAACCGACGCAGGTAGGCGCTGCCGCAGCGGGGACATGTGGCGGGCACTGTCTCTGTGTGACCACAGTGGTGACACTGCAGCCGTCCGCCATCCTCGTGATACGTGAGCGACACACTGCACGACGGGCACTCGGGAACGAATCCGCACTCCCTGCACAGGAGGAACGATGCGAAGCCCCGGCGGTTGAGGAAGAGGACCGCCTTCTCGCCACGGTCCACGACCTGTTCGAGCGCAGTCGTGAGGCGCCGCGAGAAGATGGAACGGTTCCCCGAGCTGAACTCGGCTCCCATGTCGACCACCTCTACCGGGGCCGGCGCACCTCCACCGACACGCTCGGTGAGCCGTACGACGGAATACCGGCCCTCGCTGGCCCGGTGTCGTGTCTCCATCGACGGCGTTGCCGATCCGAGCACGAGAGCCGCGCCCCGTGCATGCACCAACCGTTCGGCGACCTCGCGCGTGTGATACCGGGGTGACTGCGCCTGCTTGTAGGAAGGTTCGTGCTCCTCGTCTATCACGACCAGCGCCAGGTCCCTGACAGGCGCGAACAGCGCGGAACGAGCGCCGACGACGACCTTCACACGTCCTTCGAGCGCAAGCTGCCACTGGTCGAACCGCTCGCCCACCGAGAGGCGGCTGTGGATCACCGCCACGTCGTCCCCCAGGCGCGATCGGAACCTGCCGACCGTCTGCGGAGTGAGCGAGATCTCCGGGACGAGCACGATCGCTCCACGACCACGCGCGACGACAGCCTCGATCGCCGAGAGGTACACCTCGGTCTTACCCGACCCGGTGACACCGTCCAGCACCACCACTCCCCCGTGTTCGACCGCGCCGGCGATGTGCTCGACCGCTGCCGCCTGCTGTGCAGTGTGCGCGTGGCGGGGCGCCTCTGAGGACGAGCCGGTGGGCCGGCGGTACCGTCGTGACTCGGTGATCTCCAGTACCCCTGAACGTGCCAGCGCCCGGACAGCGGCTGGTGCGCCACCGATCTCGGCAGTGAGTTCGCTCAGGGTCACCGGTCCGGCGGAGAGAGCCTCGAGGACCGCGCGCTGGACCACCGCGTTCGGGCGCGGCTGGAAGTCATCAGCCTGCGGCTTGCGCGAGACGAGCTGCACCGATGCGGGAGCGGTCTGTCGGCCTTCATAGCGCCAAGTACCGTCATCGCCGCGGACGACCCGCGGAGCTCCACCCGGGGGCAGGAACAGCTTCAACGCCTCGGAGAGCGGGGCGACATACTCGGAGGCGATCCATCCGGCCACTTGCAGAGCATGCTCGTCGAAGACCGCCGTACCCAGTACGCCGTCGATCGGGCGGAGGTCCCCCTCGTAGTCGGTGTGCGCGGGCGTTCCGACCACATAGCCGACCACCCGGCGATGACCGAGAGGCACGGCGACCGGCACGCCCACCCGTACCTTGCCGAGGAGCTCCGGCGGAACGGCGTAGTCGAACGGCTCCGAGAGAGCCCGGGCTGGGACGTCGACGACCACGCGTGCTATGTGCGCTTCGGTTTCCATGGTTGCAGCATAGCGAAGGCCGCCGACATCCGGGTCGACGGCCTTCGCGTGCGTGCGGCCTCTGCTACTCGGCAGCAGCCTTGAGAGCGTCCACACGGTCGGTGCGCTCCCAGGTGAAATCGGCATCATCGCGACCGAAGTGGCCGTACGATGCGGTCTTGTGGTAGATGGCGCGACGAAGATCCAGATCTCGGATGATGGCTCCCGGACGCAGGTCGAAGACCTGGGTCACCGCCTTCTCGATCTTGTCCACAGACACCGTCTCGGTGCCGAAGGTCTCCACCAGGATCGACATCGGGTGCGCAACGCCGATGGCGTACGCGAGCTGGATCTCGCAGCGCTCCGCGAGGCCCGCGGCCACGACGTTCTTGGCGACCCAGCGTGCGGCGTAGGCGGCCGAGCGGTCCACCTTCGTGCAGTCCTTGCCGGAGAACGCACCGCCGCCATGCCGCCCCATACCGCCGTAGGTGTCAACGATGATCTTCCTGCCGGTCACGCCGGAATCGCCCATGGGACCGCCGATGACGAAGCGCCCAGTGGGGTTCACGTACACATCGGCACCGCGCCAGTCGATACCCTCGAGCTCAAGGACCGGCTCGATGATGTGCTCGATGATGTCGGGCTTCATCAGCGCATCGATATCCACACCGTCCGCGTGTTGCGTGGAGATGAGGATCTTGTCGATCGCCACGGGCTTGCCGCCCTGATACCGCACGGTCACTTGCGTCTTGCCATCCGGACGCAGGTAGTCGAGCACGCCAGCCTTGCGGACGGCCGTAAGGCGTTCCGCAAGGCGGTGGGCCAGATAGATCGGCATCGGCATCAACTGCGATGTCTCGTTGCACGCGTAGCCGAACATCATGCCCTGGTCACCGGCGCCGATGAGGTCGAGCGGGTCCCTGTCGCCGTGCTTGCGCTCGTACGCTTCATCCACACCCATCGCGATGTCCGGGCTTTGCTCGTGGATCGCCGTGAGCACGCCACACGTCTCGTAGTCGAAGCCGAACTTCGCCCGTGTGTACCCTATCTCCTTGACGGCGTTGCGGACGATCGTGGGGATGTCCACATACGCGTGGGTACGGATCTCGCCGGCCACAACGATCAGGCCCGTGGTCGTGAGCGTCTCACAGGCGACGCGCACGTAGTCGGGGGATGCGGCCGACCCCTTGTCAGTGACGTAACCCTCGTCGGCCAGTTCCGCCTCACGCGCGATGATCGCATCGAGCACCGCGTCCGAGATCTGGTCGCACATCTTGTCTGGGTGGCCTTCGGTCACCGACTCCGAGGTGAACAAGTACTCTCGCTCCGACATCGGACCTCCTTCAATGCGCCCGCTCCCGCGGGCCCGATTCTTCCGATCCGGGCAAGAAGAAATCCCTTGCCCGGACAGACAAGGGACATGAGCGTTGGCCGAGAGCGCCTCGTTCTTCCCTCATCTTCCAGACGTCGCCGTCTGCCGCAATGTGGCACCGTGCGCACTTTCGCGTCGGTTGCCGGGGCGTCGTAGGGTGCGGTCCCTCGGCCCTCTGCAGCACTTGCGTGCTGCCTCGTGATGAGAACGCAGCCACGATAGCACGGGGCAGCGGTCCTGCCAAGCGAAGCTGCAGCGGGTATAGTGTGCTCGTGGACCCGCCGGATGATGGAGCGCCATGAAGCTGTTCTCCGTGGAGATGATCGACCGGATCGTCGTGTATATCGAGGCCGCTGTGACGGCCCTGCTCGTGATACTCGCCGCACTCGGCGTGGTGGACATCGTCATCAAGATGCTCGAGGTCACCCGGGCGGACGGTTTCATGACACCCGAAGGCATCACCCGGACCATCGACACGGTGCTCGTGGTGTTCATCGTGATCGAGTTGATCCGCATCGCCATGGCCTATATGCAGCACAAGAACGTCATCGGTACTGTGCTCGAGGCTGGCCTCGTCGCTGTCGTGCGAAAGCTCGTGATCTTCGAGAGCGGGCCGGACATGCTTGAGAAGGCCATCGCACTTGCCATCCTCATCCTCGCCGTGGGTATCACGTGGTTTCTGCTCCACAAGCGACAGCCGGCGGATGCCGACGTCCCTGGCGCTCACTGATAGCACATCCGAAAGGAGTCCCGTGTCCGTATCCCCCCGTGTCCGTTTCGCCCCGAGCCCCACCGGCGCGCTCCACATCGGCGGCGCCCGTACCGCCGTCTACAACTGGGCCTTCGCCCGTGCGACCGGTGGCACGTTCGTGCTCCGTATCGACGACACCGACCCGGAACGCTCCACCGATGAGAACACCGCGCAGATCGTGCGGTCGTTGCGTTGGCTCGGGATCGAGTGGGACGAGGGACCCGAGGTGGGCGGTGACCTCGGACCGTACTTCCAGACGCAGCGGGGTGCGCACTATGCCCGCGCACTCGACCACATGAAGGCGTCGGGCTCGGCTTACCCCTGCTTCTGCACGGCCGACGAGCTTGAGGCGAAGCGCGCCGCTGCGCGTCAGAGCGACGGACCATCCGGGTACGACCGCACATGCCGCCGCCTCGATCCCGGCGAGGCTCGCGCCCGCATCGATGCAGGTGAACCGCATGTCTGGCGACTCGCTGTGCCGCTCGACCGCCCGGATATCGTGGTGGACGATGCCGTACGCGGCGAGACAGCGTTCCCGTCGAGCGCCATGGACGACTTCGTCCTTGCCAGGACGGACGGGACACCTACGTACAACTTCGCCACCGTCGTGGACGATGTGGATATGCGGATCACCCACGTCATACGCGGCGACGACCATCTCTCCAACACGCCCCGCCAGATACTGGTCTTCGAAGCGTTGGATGCACCGGTACCGCGCTTCGCGCACCTTTCCATGATCTGGGGGGCCGACGGGAAGAAGCTCTCCAAGCGGCACGGCGCCACATCGGTCGAGGCTTTCCGCGACGAGGGTTATCTCCCTGAGGCGCTGCTCAACTACCTCGCGCTGCTCGGCTGGTCGCTCGACGGGGAGACCACGATCATCTCGCGCGAGACCCTTGCCTCGCAATTCTCGCTCGAACGCATCTCGAAGAACCCCGCCATCTTCGACTTCGACAAGCTGGAGTGGATGAATGGCGCGTATATCCGCGAGATGTCCGCCGACGCTCTCGCCAAGCGCATGATCCCCTGGCTCGCGAAAGCCGGTCTTGCCACTGAAGACGATTTCGCTGAGCGACCGGACTGGTACCAAGCGCTCGTTCCGCTGGTGGCCGAGCGCGCGAAGCGGATGACCGATATCCCCGCGATGCTCGCGTTCCTCTTCGGCGAGACAGTCGCCATCGAACCCGCCGCGGCGGACAAGGCGCTCGCCACCGACGACGCCCGCCGGTCGCTGCAGGCGGCGCTCAAGGCGCTCGGGACTATCGCCGATTGGGAACACGACGCGACCCGCCGCTCTTCGAGTCGCTCGCGCTCCTCGGAAAAGAGCGGACCATCCGCAGGATCGAGGACGCTCTCTGAGCATGCGGCGCTCGGGTTGACACCCGATGGTGCCCTCGGTAGGATACCTACTCGCGCCCTCGGGCGCCGGTACGTACTGGGGTATGGTGTAACTGGCAACACGCCGGATTCTGGTTCCGGAGAGTCTAGGTTCGAGCCCTAGTACCCCAGCCAGCATGGCCCGTTCGTCTAGCGGTTAGGACACCGCCCTCTCAAGGCGGAGATCACGGGTTCGAATCCCGTACGGGCTACCAGACCGTTCGCAGGCCGGAGGATACGTCCTCCGGCCTGCTGCTTTGTGCTATCCTCGGCGACCATGGAGACACACTCGGCACCCTCATCCGATCGCACCGACTTCATCCGCGACATCATCGCGGAGGACCTCGCCGCGGGTCGCCACGAGACCATCGTGACACGGTTCCCTCCGGAACCGAACGGCTATCTCCACATCGGTCACGCCAAGTCGATCTGTCTCAACTTCGGCGTCGCCCGTGAGTTCGGTGGACGCTGCCACCTCCGCTTCGATGACACCAACCCCATCAAGGAGGAGCAGGAGTACATCGACTCGATCATGACCGATGTGCGCTGGCTGGGTTTCGACTGGGGCGAACACCTCTACTATGCGTCCGACTACTTCGAGCAGCTCTACGAGTGGGCGGTGCACCTCATCCGTGAGGGCAAGGCGTACGTGGACGACCTTTCCGCCGAGGAGATCCGCGCCTACCGCGGCACGCTCACCGAGCCGGGCCGTCCAAGCCCCTGGCGCGACCGCGGCATCGACGAGAACGTCGACCTCTTCCAGCGCATGCGCGATGGTGAGTTCCCTGACGGCTCACGGGTGCTCCGCGCGAAGATCGATATGGCTTCGGGCAACATCAATATGCGCGACCCGGTGATGTACCGGATACTGCACGCCACACACCACCGCACGGGTGACGCATGGTGCATCTACCCTTCGTACGACTTCGCACACGGCCAGTCCGACGCGATCGAGGGGATCACGCACTCGATCTGCACGCTCGAGTTCCAGGACCACCGGCCGCTTTACGATTGGTTCGTGGAGAACCTCCCCGTGCCGTCACGCCCGCGCCAGTACGAGTTCGCGCGCCTCAATCTCACTCACACCGTGCTCTCCAAGCGAGTGCTGCTCCGGCTCGTCAAGGAAGGTCACGTCCGTGGTTGGGACGATCCCCGCATGCCGACCCTCTCGGGCATCCGGCGCCGTGGGTATCCCGCCGAGGGCATCAGAGACTTCGCCGCCATGATCGGCGTGGCCCGTGCCGATAGCGTTGTGGAGATCGAGATGTTGGAGCACGCCGTGCGGAACGTCCTCAACCGCACCACGCTCCGGCGGATGGCCGTGCTCGATCCGATCAAGGTAGTTATCGACAACTATCCCGAGGATTCCAGCGAGGAGCTCGAGGTCCCCAACAGTCCCGAGGACACGGATGCCGGCACGCGCATGGTGCCGTTCTCGCGGGAGCTCTGGATCGAGCGCGACGACTTCATGGAAGACCCGCCCAAGAAGTTCTTCCGCCTTGCGCCGGGCCGGGAGGTCCGCCTGCGGTCCGCGTACTTCATCACCTGTAACGACGTGATCAAGGACACGGACGGCCGGGTGACCGAGTTGCGGTGCACGTACGATCCGGAGACGCGCGGGGGAAGCGCCCCCGACGGGCGCAAGGTGAAAGCCACCCTGCACTGGGTCTCGGCGGCGCACGCTGTTCCCGCCGAGGTTCGGCTCTACGACCACCTCTTCTCGAGCGCGGTGCCCGGAACCACCGGCGACGATCTCTTCGACGATCTCTCCCCTACGTCCGAAGTCATCGTCCGGGGAGCACGCCTTGAGCCCGCGCTCGCCGACACGCCGGTGGGAGCTACAGTGCAGTTCGAGCGTCTGGGGTACTTCTGCGTGGATCCAGACTCCGTACCCGGCTCGCCGGTGTTCAATCGCACGCTCACCCTGAAGGACACGTGGGCCCGGCTCCGCGCGAAGAGCACCTGACGTCCTTTCCTGTACGGAAAACCCGTATGCCCGAATCACGCTTTACGTGACGCGTCCTCGGCATTACAGTACGGGTGAATCTGTTCAGGGCGGGGTGGAACTCCCCACCGGCGGTGAATGGCCACGGCCATGAGTCCGCGAGCCGAGCCTTCGGGCGACGCAGACCCGGTGCGATCCCGGGACCGACGGTCATAGTCCGGATGAAAGAACAGAGCACATCTCGAGAGTGGATGCGCTTGGGCCCGCAGATGTCAGTCGGCGGGCTCGTACTGTGCCCGCCCCTATCTGGAAGGGATGTGGCACATGAGCGCAGACACGACGAAGGCACGCACGAATACGAACCGCTGGGACACCCGGCAGATGGTCACGATGGCCATACTCGTCGCCCTCGGCACATTGATCAGCTTCATCGACATTCCGATCATCCCCGGGGTGGAGTGGCTCAAGTACGACCCCTCCTCGGTTGCGATGCTCATCGGCGCGTTCGTGTACGGACCCGTGGCGGGGGCCGTCATCGGCACACTCATCGCCCTGATCCACTGGAGCTCGGCGGGGATCTGGGGCGTGGTGATGAACATCATCGCGATGGTGGCCATGGGCGTTCCCGCGGGCCTCATCTACCGACATCGCAAGACCCGCGCGGGAGCCGTGATCGCGCTTGCGGTGGGTTCCGTGGTCATGGTGACGGTCAACCTGCTCGCGAACCTGGTTGTCACGCCGATCTACACAGGAATGCCGGTATCGGCCGTGGTGGCCCTGATCCTTCCGGTACTGCTGCCCTTCAACATCATCAAGGCCGTGCTGAACAGCGTGATCACGCTCGTGGTGTACAAGACCGTCTCGCGCATGATCAAGCCGGAGCGCAAGCGGCCCTTGTGCGAGAACCCGGTGACGGACGTCTCGTAGCATGGACTCGGCGCACGACAAGGTTCCCGCGGTCTCGTTCCGCGATGTTCGGTACCGCTACCACCCCGACGAGCCTGATGCGCTCGCCGGGGTGACACTCGACATCATGCAGGGCGAACATATCGCGGTCATCGGGGCCAACGGCAGCGGCAAGTCCACGCTTGCACGTCACATCAACGCGCTGCTCGTCCCTGATGCGGGTACGGTGACCGTGGCGGGGCTGGACACCGCAGATGCGAGACATACGTATCCGGTACGCGAGCACGCCGGACTCGTCTTCCAGAACCCCGATGATCAGATGGTGGCCTCGGTGGTGCGTGACGATGTCGCCTTCGGACCCGAGAACCTTGGCTTGCCCGTTGCCGAGATCGTCACACGGGTGGGCGATGCGCTTGCCACCGTGGGGATGTCGGACTATGCCGATGACGACGTCTCGACACTCTCAGGGGGCCAGCGTCAGCGGGTGGCCATCGCAGGCGTGCTCGCCATGCGCCCGGCCATCCTCCTGCTCGACGAACCTGGCGCCATGCTCGACCCGCGAGGCCGCCGCGGTATCCGTCGAGTCTCGCGCGAACTGCATGAGGCCGGCATGACCGTCATCGTGATCACGCAGCACATGGACGAGGCGCTCCGTGCGGACAGGGTCGTTGTGATGGACAGCGGCGGGATCGTATGTGACGGCCCCACGGCGGACGTGCTCCCGCAGGCCGACCTCTTGCGCTCCCTGGGTCTGGCTGCACCGTTCCCTGCCGCCCTTGCCGACGCGCTCCGCACCCGGGGCTTCGACGTACCGGTGACTCTTGACGAGAAGATGCTCGAGGAGGCGATATGCCGATCGTTCTCGAGCATGTGACCCTCAGGTACCCCGGGAGCGATCCCGCCGCGCACCCCGCGGTCGACGACCTCTCCCTCGTGGTGGATGACGGAGAGTACCTCGGCGTGATCGGTCACACCGGCAGCGGCAAGTCAACGCTCGTGCTGCTCATGGCCGGACTGCTCGCGGCCACCAGCGGGAGGGTCACGGTCAACGGCGCCGATCTGGCCGAACGCAGCGCGCGGCGCGCACTCCGGCGCCAGGTGGGTATCGTCTTCCAGTATCCGGAGCATCAACTGTTCGCCGACACGGTGGCCGAGGACGTCGGCTTCGGGCCGCGCGCGCTCGGCCTGACCGGCCGCGAAGCCGAGCGCGCGGTGGATGAGGCGCTCGAGCGCGTGGACATGGAGCTGTGCACGTACGGACACCGCAGCCCGTTCGAGCTCCATCGCAGGTGTGCTGGCGACCCGACCCGAGATCCTGATCCTTGACGAGCCGATGGCCGGGCTCGACCCCGCGGGCCGTGCCGAGATGGCCACCCTCTTGCGACGTCTTCACGATCGTGGTCTCACCATCGTCATGGTCTCCCACGACATGGACGACATCGCGTCGCTGGCAGACAGGGTGCTCGTCCTCCGCGATGGCGGTTGTTTCGCCCACGGGACTCCCGCAGAGGTGTTCGCGCGACAGACCGAGCTGCGCGAGATCGGCCTCGGGGTACCCCACGCGGCCCGCTTTGCCGCGCAGCTCTCGGCTTGCGGCATCGTCGTCGGTGGAACCGTGTCCACCCCTGAGGCTCTCGCAGACGCCCTCGCCTCACTCCGGACGGACCTCGACCCGGGGCGGGAGGCCTGACATGGCTCTTGGGCAGTATCACAAGGTCGATTCCCCGCTCCACAGGATGGACCCCCGGTTCAAGATCCTCGTGGCGGTGGTGTACATGCTCGTGATCTTCCTCGCGCGCGAGCTGGTGGGGCTCTCGCTGGCTCTCGTGTTCCTGGCTGGCGCTGTCGCTGCGTCGGGGATCCCACTGGGACTGCTGGCGCGGAGCCTTCGCCCGGTGATCGCGTTCGTGGTCTTCACGTTCATGGTGAACCTTGTGTTCATCACCAGCGGCGAGACCATCTTCGCTCTGGGTCGTCTTGCGATCACTTCGGGCGGTCTCAGCGCGGCTGCCTTCATGACCACGCGACTCTTCACCCTCTTCGTCTCCACCGCCCTGCTCGGCTTCACCACCTCTCCTGTGGACCTCGCCGACGGCATGGAGGGACTCCTGGCGCCCTTTGAGCGGTTCGGCGTGCCGGCGCACGAGATCTCGATGATGATGAGCATCGCGCTGCGTTTCATACCGATCCTCGTGGCCGAGAAGGACCGCATCGTGCGGGCACAGACTGCCCGGGGGGCCGACTTCGAATCGGGCAATCCCATCACCCGCATGCGCGCGATCATCCCCGTGCTGACGCCGCTCTTCCTCAGCGCCTTCCGCCATGCCGAGGACCTCGCCACCGCGATGGAGAGCCGCTGTTACCACGGCAAGGAGGGGCGTACACGCGTGAAGACGCTCCAACCCGCATGGCGCGACTGGGTCGCCGTTGCTGCGCTCACCGTCCTGACGTGCGCGCTTGTGGTCTTGCGCACGTTGCCCTGAGGGGTGCGCCGTCCACCGCTGTGTGCCCTACCCTGCTAGAATGGGCATGTGGGAGCGGACCGTGCGGCCGCGCGCCGTGAGGCGTGAGGAAAGTCCGGACTCCGCAGGGCAGGGTGCCTGCTAACGGCAGGGCGCGGCGACGCGACGGAAAGTGCCACAGAAAAGAAGACCCCCGGGGCATGGCCCCGAGGAGAGCTGAAACGGTGCGGTAAGAGCGCACCAGCGTCACGGCAACGTGGCGGCTTGGCAAACCCCACCCGGAGCAAGGGCGAATAGGAGCGGTCACGGCTGGCCCGGCCATCGCTCGGGTACGCCCGCTCGAGGCCGTCGGCGACGACGGTCCCAGATAGATGGTCGCACACGACAGGATCCGGCTTACAGGTCCGCTCCCACACCCCCGCAATGCACGAAGAGCCGGCCCAGCAGTGTCCGTGGACCCGTCAGGAGCCTACGCGCTCATCCGCTGACGCACCGCGCCAGCCACGGCATCGCCTTCGGGCTGTCCCAGCCGCACGTACTCGCCCCCCGCGACCCGCGCCAACTCCCGTGCGCCGAGACCGCTACCCGGCCCCGACGTGTCGATCACGAGCGTGTGTATCGGCGTGTCCTTGAGCCGTGCGGCCGCCTGACGCGCGTCGTCGCTCCCGAGACCCGCACCGATACCCACGTTCGCGCGCCCATCCGTGAGCAGCACGAGCCACGGAACGATGCTGTCGTCCCGTCGGATCTCGGCCGCGAGGACGTCGAGCGACGTGAGGATCCCGTGAGCGATCGGAGTGGCGCCGCCCGTGGGGAGCGTGCGCAACTTCAGCTGAGCGAGCTCGACGCTCGCAGTGGGCTGTAGAACCACCTGTGCGGACTCGCCCCGGAACGCCACGAGACCCACCCGGTCACGACGTTGGTAGGCGTCCACGAGCAGGTCGAGCACCGCCGCCTTCGCGGCTTCCATCCTGTTGGTGGCGCCCATCGAACCGCTTGCATCCACACAGAACACGATCGAGGCGCCGACTCGCCGCTTGCGGACCTTCGAACGCAGGTCTTGCGGCTCGATCGCCACCGCTATCTCGCTCTCCCGGCCCGCCTGATACGGCGCGGCTGCCCGGATCGTGGCGTCCAACGCAAGGTCGACCGGACGCCCGGGGCGGGCGACCTCGGCCCTGACATACCGCCCGGACCGGTCGTCCGTGGTGGTCTCCTGCCGCCGTCCGCCGTGTGAGCGTCGCACGCTGTCCATCCCGGCCACAAGCTCGGCGGACACACGTTCCTCCCGCATCGTCTCCGGCGCACCGGACTCCCGTGTGACCTCCACCAGCGCTCCGTGCCCGTCGCTCTGATCCGCGCCAGGCTCGTCGCTCGTCTCCGAACAGCCAGCGTTGCCGGGGGCGGAGAGCAACAGCTCCTGCAGGCGCTCCTCGTCGAAACCGTGTTCCTCGAAGGGGTTCTTGCGCATACGGTGCGCAAGGACCATCGGCGCGACTGCGCGCACGTCTGCAGCGGTGACCTCACGGCGGCCGTCAAGGACAGCATATGCGACAGCGGCCCGTCCCATCACCAGGTCGGCACGATGCCCGTCGACCCCGATGGCGGCGCACACCGAGGCGATCAAGAAGAGCAGATCATCGTCAAGCTCCACGTCGGGGATCGTCTGGATAGCAGAACGTATGCGCTCTTCCAAAGCCTTCTGTGCCGGAGACCATGTCCGCGCGAAGCCGGCGGGATCGTCCTCGAACGCGCGACGGCGCTTCAGGATCTCAACGCGCTCGGCAGGCTCGGCGATACCCTCGATGTCGACGCACAGACCGAAACGGTCGAGCAACTGCGGACGGATCTCCCCCTCCTCCGGGTTCATCGTACCCACGAGCACGAAGCGAGCCGGATGCTGATAGCGGACGCCTTCGCGCTCCACGACGTTCACACCCATCGCCGCGGAGTCCAGGAGCGTGTCCACGAGATGATCGTCCAGGAGGTTCACTTCGTCCACATAGAGGATGCCACGGTTGGCATACGCCAGGAGCCCCGGCTCGAACCTCCGTTCACCATGCTTCAGCGCCTGCTCGAGATCGATCGTGCCCACCACGCGATCCTCAGTGGCCGACACCGGCAGGTCCACCAGGAGAGGACGCCGATGCGCCACCGGCAACGCTCCCTCTTTGCGGCGCTCACGGCACTCGTCGCACTGCAGATTCACAAGACGGGGGTGGCACCCGAAACGACAGTCGTCCACGACCTCGATCTCGGGAAGGATGGAACGAAGGCCGCGAACGGCAGTGGACTTGGCGGTCCCCTTCTGTCCACGGATGAGGACGCCGCCGACCCGGGGCTCCACCGCATTGATGAGCAGTGCGGTCTTGAGCGGATCCTGTCCGACTATCGCACTGAACGGATACGTCGAACGGTCTTCCCCAGACATACGCCCTCCAGATGGCAAGCGGCCCATCTACACTATATGGTAGACGGGCCGCATCTGTCACCTAGTTCTTGTGGTCAGGATGACCTCCATTGGAAGGTGCCACACTCAGCAGGTGTGACCTCCCCGACCTTTGGACACGTGTTCGAGTAGACACAGTCGCTGCACGTGTACGCGCTCATGTCGAGAGAACCCGATGCTTCGTAGCCCGGCTCCAGCGGGGACACATCATCCTCGTCCTCGTCCTCGACTGCGGCGGGCGGCTCTTCGAACGCCGCTGACACGTCATCGCTGCCCGTATCGCCGTAGTCGCCCAGGATGACCGGCTTGGGCAGGTAGGCGTCTTCACCCATCGGCGGCGCGCTCGCGATGAGCCTGTCCCCGTCCTCGGGCGCGGCCTGCACCTCGAAATCGCTGGCCTCCTCCTCTTCGGGCTCATAAGCCTCGACGTTGGCCCACGGCCACTCCGAGGGGCTCTCAGGCGATGCGGGCTCTCCACCTCCTTCGGACCCGCCGTCGGATGAGGGCGCCAGTGGCGCTTCGTCCGCTTCGATAGCGCTGCTCATCGGCTCCGCGACAGCCGTTGCCACGGGAAGGTCGCGAAGTTCCGGGGCGATGTATGCCTGAGCGGCGATTCCGTGAGAGAGACATCCTCATCCGGCGGCATCTCGATCTCCGCCTTCTCCTCCACTACGACGGCGTCGGTCTTCGCCTCTTCCTGCAGTGCGAGGATACCGGCTCCCTCCTCGACGTCGACCTCGACCTCGGGCGCCTCGATCTCCGGCTCCTCGACCGTGGAGGACGACACCGGCTCTGCCTCTGCCGCCTGGGCGCTCTCCGGTTCGCTGTCGGCTACGACCTTTTCGGCCGCCGGCATCACGAGCACAGGAATGGCTGTTTCCAGATCGACCACGTAGACCTGCCCGCCCGTGACGGTGGCGTCACCGGACGCGACCGCGGCGGACAGGGAGGCCAACGCTTCCTCGCGAGTGGCGTACGTGCCCGACACGGGGAGCCGCAGGCCGCCGTCATCGGTCACTCGCTCTACAATGAAGAACGCCATTCCAACACCCCATCCGGTCGCGTTCGAGCCATGCACCACACTCTATGATATTCCATGTCTTCTGTGCCCGACATCACGCTACAACGCCACATGGTAGGATGTTCGGAACCCATCTACCACACGGGAACCAGATGCTCGCGCCCACTCCCCTCGCCACAGGTTCGTTCGTCACGGTCGACATCGAGACGACAGGATGCCGGCCCGGGACGTCTTCCATCCTTGAGATCGGGGCGGCACGCATCCAGCACGGTGCCATCGTCGACACATTCACCACGCTCGTTCGTCCCACCGAGCCGATCCCCGCCGTCGTCGAACGGCTCACCGGCATCACCGAAGCGATGGTGTCGCGCGCTCCCTCTGTGGCCGACGCCGTCTCACGATTCGCCGCCTTCGCCGAGGACGCCGTCATCGTCGCCCACAATCACCGGTTCGATCTGGGATTCCTGGACTTCGAGGCCGAGCGGGCACTTGGCGCACCCTTCCCACGACCCGTCCTCGACACGCTGTGCCTCGCCCGCCGCCTGCATCCCGAGATCACCCGCAACAACCTTCGCGAGCTCGCGCGCTTCTACGAGGTCTCGACCGTACCCAACCATCGCGCGCTGCCCGACGCCCTGGCTACCGCCGAGATCCTGTTGTGCATGCTGCCCGAATTGCAGGCCGAAGGCATCGTCACCGCCGGGGACACTGCACGGCTCTGCGGCATCGCCGAGTGCAGCGACCTCGCTGCCAAGCTTCCGCTCGCAACCCATATGCCGCCCGGCGCCGGCGTATATCTCTTCCGTGGGGAGTACGGTTCCGTCATCTACGTAGGTCGCGCACGCGACCTGAGGTCGAAGGTCAGGTCGCATTTCTACGCCGCTGATGTGGTGACCGACTCGCCGGCGGCGCTGGCGGAGTCGGTCGAGTACATCGAATGCGCTTCGCCACTCGATGCCGAGATCCTCGAGGCGCGGCTCCGGTACCGCTACCGTCCCGACTTCAATCGCAACACGACCAACCCGCGGACCCCCATCTTCATCCACCTCGACACCGCGTCTCCCTACCCCACGGTCCAAGTGACGAAGCGGCGGTATCGGACCGGGGAGACACTCGGCCCGCTCACCAGCCAGTGGGCCGCCACCACGGTCGCCGACACGCTCTCGCGCGTATACGGTCTAAGGCGATGCCGCAGGACCGTCGCCGACTGTCGTGCTCATCGCTGCCGTCTGCGTGAACAGGGCCGGTGTGACGGACCCACGCTTTTCTCCGAGGGCGTCGAAGCGTACCGCGTCCGAGTGGACCGGTGTCTGCAGGTCCTCCGGGGTGATGACGCGCAGTTCAGAGCCCACCTGCAGACGATGCGCGACAGGTCCGCGCGCGGCGAGGAATACGAGCAGGCAGCCTACTACCGTGACGCCTTGCGAGCCCTCGATCGCACCTCCGCGGGTCTCGCCATGGCGGCCCGCGCACGCGGACTCGGCGTCTCCGTGGTCATCGAAGGCACCACCGAAGCGGTCACGCTCTCCATCCTCGTGAACGGCTGGCGCTTCACCACGCTGCGCCTGAGCGCCGCAGAGATCGCACAGAAGGCGACGCGCGCCACTCTCGACCGTACTCTGCAGAGGGCCGCGCAACGCACCTCCGCCAACCCTCCTATCACGCCGAAGCGGCTTGAGGAGATGGCCATCATCGACGCGTACCGTCAGCAGCATGCGCCGCTCATCGTCCAGGTGGGCGACGACATCCCGGCCGCGGTGTCCGAGGTCATGTCAGCGACGCGCAGGCTCTTCAGGATACCGCGACGCCATCACGGAGACGTTTCAGCCGGTTGATGTTCTCGGCGTCCTTCACGGGCGCCTCACCGGGCATCTCCGTGATCACCGGCACGCCGGACAGCCGCGCCTCCGAGACCATCCGACGGAAACCGTCCACTCCGATCGTCCCGTCACCGATCCACGCATGGCGATCCTTGTGCTCGCCCGGGCCGAACGCGCAGTCGTTGGCATGTATGAGCTCGATCGGCATGCCACAGCAGACCTCGAACGCGCCCAACAACTCATCCCACGTGTGAGGCTGTGCGAGATCCCATCCCGCTGCGTGAGCATGGCAGGTGTCGAGACATACGCCGGTGTGACCATGAGCCGCATCGAGCCTCTCCAACACCGCACCAAGCTCGTCGGGGCCGTCACCGAACGTAGTGCCTGCGGCCGCTGTGTTCTCGAGCAGAAGCCGTGTCTCCACGGCTCCCGACGCCATCCACGCCAGGTCGACGCCCCGGGCGATCCGCCCGGCGGTGCGCTCCGGCGCACTCTTGTAACGCGTGCCGACGTGCGTCACCACACCCGCGGCGCCGAGCGCCTCTCCCCGGCTCAACTCGTCGGCGAGCGCCCTCCAGGAGCGCTCCCAGAGCCCGTCATCATCGCTGCCCAGGTTGATCAGGTACGCGGTATGGGTGAACACCGGACCCATACCGCTCGCGGAGCACCGGTCCCGGAACGCCGCCGCCGCTTCGGCGTCGAGATCCCTCGCGTTCCATTGACGCGGGCTCTTCGCGAAGACCTGCATACACTCACAGCCTACCGAGACCGCATAGTCGACCGCGGCCGCGAGCCCACCCGCGACGCTCACATGCGCACCGAATCGCATCCGCACACCTCCTCCCGTCAGTCTACCGTTTGCAGCCGTGAGGCCGTAGACTCGATACATGGATATCGGTTGCCCCACATGGCCTGCGCGCGCCGTCCTGCATGTGGACATGGACGCGTTCTTTGCCGCGGTGGAACAGCTCGATCATCCCGAGTGGCGTGGTCTGCCGGTGATCGTGGGCGGTTCGGCCGATCGCCGGGGAGTTGTCGCGGCTGCATCCTACGAGGCCCGACGGTTCGGTGTACGCTCGGCCATGCCATCGGCCCAGGCGCAGCGTCTCTGCCCCGACGCCGTCTGGGCGCCCGCCAGGTTCGACCGTTACCGCGAACTGTCGGTGCGCATCCTGGCCATGTTCGAGGAGCTCACCCCGGCCGTGGAACAGATCTCGATCGACGAGGCGTTCCTCGATGTCACACCCTCGGCGCACAGACCGCAACACCCCGCCGAGTCGGCCGCCGCTATCCAGGGACGCGTGGATGGGCTCGGGCTCTCGTGCTCCGTGGGGGTCGCCACCTGCAAGACCGTAGCGAAGATCGCCTCCGATCACGACAAGCCGCATGGCATCACCATCGTGAGACCCGGCGAGGAGGCGGCCTTCCTCGCGCCTCTGCCTGTAGACACGCTCCCCGGCATAGGCAATGCCACCGCGACGGCGTTGCGCAGCGCCGGTATCCGCACGCTCGGCGATCTCGCCAAGCTCGACCCCGCGAGCGCCAGCGGGCTCATGGGCTCAGCGGGACCCGTCAGCGTTGAGCGCGCCGCCGGGCTCGACCAGCGCCCTGTCGCCGCCTCACGAGATGTGAAGTCCATATCAAACGAGCACACGTTCAGCACCGACGTGCGCGAGCGCGACGAAGTCGAGGCGGCCTTGCGCCGTCTCGTGGAGAAGGTGTCCGTGCGCCTGCGCCGAAAGGGTCTTCAGGGGCGCACGGTCACGGTGAAGCTGCGGTACGCGGACTTCACCACGAAGACGGTCCGTCAGACGTTCCCCGGCGCCATGGATCTCGCCGACGAGCTGCTGCCGGCCGCCCTCGACCTGATAAGGGGAGCGTGGACGCCCGGAGCGGGGCTCCGCCTGCTCGGGTTCGGCGTCTCCGGATTCGGGGTTCCGTCGACGCAGCTCGACCTCTTCGGTGACGAGGTGACCGACACCTCCAAGAGCAGAGCGCTCGTGGAGAGCGTGGACGCGGTCAGGGCGCGTTTCGGTGATAACGCCATCCTGCGTGGCGTGCCACATGTCGAGGCGGACGAGCAGAAGGGGTGATCGAATGACCAGAGGACGCGCACGGACACGAGGGGTGCTGCTCTCCGTGATGGCGGTCGCGCTCGTCATCGCGTGTGTCGCGGCCACCGGGTGCTCCACCGCCGACCCGGAGCCGTCCACGAGCGATGACGGTGTCCTCGGCGTGGAAGAGACGGTCGCCACGCACCCTCCGCTGCCGGAGTCTGAGCGGGAGATCGGCCTCACCGACCTTGGGGACGGCCGCATCCGCGCAGTGGGCATCATCCAGTACCGCGCGAGCGAGGGCGCATCGTGGTGCATCGTCAACGGCACACCAGGCGAGGAGCCGCCCATGGACGCCGAGGTCATCGTGGTCATCGAGAACATGGCCGACCTCGACGCTGCGTGCAGCACGTCCGGCGCGCTCGTCTACGCCGAGGGCGTCATGCCTGAAGACGACGGCACCCTCCCCGGCCCGCCGATGACCGCCGAGTTCGTGGCGAGAGCGGACGGGCCGTAGCGTCCGCCGTGCCGGCTTGCCGTTTCGGCTGCCCGGGAGATCCCTGCTGCGTAGTCCTCGCCGGGGGCCCGCGGCGCCTCGGAGGACGTGCCTCCTCGGCGCCTACCCCGGCTGCGGAGTGACTACGCAGGGACCTCCCGGGCAGCCCCCTGGATTTCGCCGATCTCTTCCGCCCCCGCCCCACCGAGCGTCGGGCCGAGCGGGCCAGCGCCGACGCCGCGTCGCAGGCGCACGAGCTGCCGTCCTTCATCGCGCACCACGTAGGGCTCGATCCGCTCGGCGATGAGCGCGATGCCGCGCTCGCAGTTGTTCTGCAGCACGCCCTCCACGAGGTACGCGCGATTCTTCACGATCACGTCACCGTAGCGGTTGAGCGCGTCCTCGAAGACCACCACGTCGATGAGCCCGGCGGGGTCCTCGAGCGTGAGGAAGCACGTGCGCCTGCCCGAGCGGGTCCGCGGCGTCTGCGCGCGCTCTCGCACTCCGCACACCCGGATACGCGCACGGTCCTCGCACGCGGGCAGGTCGCGTGCCCAGGTGACGCCGCGGCGCTCGAGGTCGGCGCGGGCGAGCGAGAGCGGATGCGCCGTGATGGCGAGCCCGAGGCACTCCAGCTCGGCTGAGAGCCGCATCCCGGGCGTCCAGCCCGAGACGTGACCGGTGTCGACAGGCCCCCGCGCACGCGCAGGCGCGATCAGCAGCGTGTCGTCACCGGCCACGCCCTGCCTGGCGATGACCGCCTTGAGCTCCGGCAGCAGCGCGAGCATCTCGTCGCGCGTGGGCGGGCGCGAGGCATCGGTCACCCCCAGGCCGTCGAGAGCCCCTACGCGTATGAGGCTCCGTGCGGCCGGCTCTTCGGCGCGCGTCCGCTTGAGGAAGTCAGCGAGGTCGGCGAAGGGACGCACCGACCGCTCGGCTTCCAGCACTGAAAGCAGGCGCGAGGTCATGTGGAGCAGGCTCCCGAGGCCGACGCGGATCGCGCCCCCGTCCCGCTCCACCGTGAACTCCGCCGAAGATGCGTTGATGTGCGGCGGCAGCACCGCGATATCGTGGCGCCGCACGTCGTCGAGCACGACCCGCGGGCTGTAAAAACCCATCGGCTCGTTGTTGAGGATCGCGGCCGCGAACTCGGCCGGGTAGTAGACCTTCAGCCAGGCGGTGGCGTAGCTGACCACCGCAAAGCACGCCGCATGCGCCTTGCAGAAGCCGTACGCGGCGAACCCTTCGAGCTGCCGGAAGACCTCTTCGGCCACCTTACGCTCGGTACCGAGCCCGCACGCGCGCTCCACGAAGTGCACGCGGATGGCCTCCATGGCCTCTCGGCTGCGGCCCTTGGTCATCGCACGCCGGAGCGAATCAGCCTCGGCAAGGGTGAATCCCGCCACGGCTTTGGCTACCTGGAGCACCTGCTCCTGGTAGACGATCACGCCGTAGCTCGAACGCAGGACCTCGCCCATGGCAGGATGTGGCACCGTGACCGGCTCCAGACCGTGACGTCGGCGGATGAAGGGCGTGATCATCTCGGCCTCGAGGGGGCCGGGGCGGAAGAGCGAGATCGCGGCGATGATGTCCTCGAAGTCGCGCTCCCTGAGGCGCATCGCGAGGTTGCGCTGACCGCTGCTCTCAAGCTGGAACATCCCCACGGTGTCCGCCGCGGCGATCGTGGCGTACACGCGCGGATCGTCGTGCGGCAGGTCGAACGGCTCGGGTACGGCGTCGTCCCCGAGGCGCTCGCGCGCCATGCGCACCGTATCGCTGATGGCCGAGTGGGTGCGGAGTCCCAGGATGTCCATCTTCACCAGGCCGAGCGCCTCGATGTCGTCCTTGTCGTACTGCGAGACCACCACGCCCTTGGCGGCCCACTGGAGCGGCATCCAGGTGTCGATGGGCTCGCGCGTGATGATGAACCCGCCGAGGTGCGTGCCGAGGTGCATCGGCGTGCGGTCGAGCTCGGTAGCGAGCTCCACGAGCAGACCATGCTCGGGCGCGAGCAGCGGGTGGTCGCGACACTCGGGGTATGTGGCGAGCACCTCGGGAAGCCGGCGCGCGCTCACCCACGGCAGGTAGCGCGAGAACGCGTTGATCTCGTCGGCGGTATGGCCGAGCGCCTTGGCCGCAGTGCGCACCGCGCTCCGGGCGGTCATGGTATTGACGGTGGCCACCATCGCCACGTGATCGTGCCCGAACCGGTCGTAGATGTAGGCGATCACCTCGTCGCGGCGACGCGAATCGAAGTCCACGTCGATGTCGGGCATCTGCCGCCGCTCGGGGTTGAGGAACCGCTCGAAGAGCAGGTCGTGCGCGATGGGATCGGCGTCGGTGATGCCGAGGACGTACGTGACGATCGAATCGCCCGCGCTCCCCCGCCCGCTGCAACGGATGCCCTCGCGCTTGGCGAAGTCCACGATATCCTTCACGGTGAGGAAGTACTCCGGGAAGCCGAGGTCCTGGATCACTGAGAGCTCGTACTGCAGCCGCCGGACCGCCTCGGGCGTGACCGGCCGGTAGCGCTCCTCCAGTCCGTGCCAAGCGGCCTTGGAGAGCACCGAGTAGGCGGTCTCCCCTATCGGCACGTCGGCGGCTGGGAAGTGGAAGGAGCCAAGGCCGAGATCGAGGGTGCACCGCTCCGCGATCTCGAGCGTGGCGTCGCACGCCTGCGGCACGTCGGCGAACAGACGCCGCATCTCGCCAGCGGGCTTGAGCCACAACTCCGCGTTGGGGCGGTCGTACGGGCCAGGGAGCACCGTGCGCGCTCCCGCCGAGGCGAGCACGTCGTGGAGCCGGAAGTCGCGCCGCTCGGCATAGTGGACATCGTTGGTGGCCACCACCGGGAGCCCGCACCGTTCCGCGAGCGCCACGAGCCCCGCCACGTACCGGGGACTATCGGGCGTCATGAGATGCATGAGCTCCACGTAGAAGTCGCCCGGCGCGAAGCAGCGCGCAAGCCGCCGCAAAGCCCGTTCGGCACGCGCACCGAGCCCGGCGAGCACCGCGGCGCCCGCCTCACCATTAGGGCAGCCTGAAAGGCCGATGAGCCCTTCCGAGCACCGCTCCAGGTCGGTGAGCGTGACCACCGAGGGGTCGTTCCCGGTGCGCACGTGCGTGCGTGAGAGCAATCTGCAGAGATTGCGATAGCCGGTGATGTCCTGCGCGAGCAGCGTGAGGTGGAATCCCGCACCCGCCGCCCGGCCGAAACCGACCGGGGCCGGGAGTGCAAGCCGTCGCCCGGGCGGAAGGTCGCCCTCGATCGTGGCCTCGCCTTCAAGCCCGGCGGCCTCGATCACGATCTCCGCGCCCACGACGGGCTTCACGCCCGCCTCAAGCGCAGCGCGATAGAAGCGGATCGCCCCGTAGAGTCCCTGATGGTCGGTAAGCCCGAGTGCGTCCATGCCGTAGCCCGCTGCACGCGCAAGGAGCGCGTCCGGCGACGAGGCGCCGTCCATGAAGCTGAAGTGCGAGTGCACGTGGAGATGTACGAAGCCCGCCATAGCGTCTCTAATCCACGACGCCGGTGAGCATCCACCGGTCGGCGATGCGATCGTACGCGAGGTCGTAGAGGCCGCCACGCGCAAGCACGCGGTAGCAGCGGCGGCTCAAGCGTTTGCGCGGATCCCACCACGCGCGCTCGACCGCCCACGACTGCACCACGGCATCGATCGAGTACCGGCGGGCATCGGCCGTGAACGACCGTGGTGCGCCCCGCGATGCGTCCCACACGACCTCGACCGCACGCTCCCGCCGTTTGCCCGCAAGACCTGAGACCCCACCGCCGAGCTCGGACCCACGCACGATCCAGGGGCTCCGCAGGAGCTCGAGTATCACCGGCGTACG
>LDZT01011562.1_pt1 | contig 69191 bp, 51 predicted proteins | sample 615521 | NCBI WGS metagenome assembly LDZT01 (sample SAMN03408292, study PRJNA278302) | terrestrial metagenome | isolation source: oil reservoir sample SB1 | place: USA: Alaska, North Slope, Schrader Bluff formation | collected 2011-09 | reverse complement strand
CTGAAACCAGGGAATTTTGGGCTTGTGTACTGTGCAGAAAATCAAAGCCGGGTAAATATTGGATTGTCAAGTCAGAGCGTTGTTCTGAGAGCTCCAGATGCGTTGCAGAAGCCAGCTGTTCAAATTCCTGCAACATCTGGATGCGGGTGCGCATGATGAAACTGCCTTTTTCTGCCACCCGCTCATCCCAAAAATCAAGCTGGGCGGGGTCACCGCCTCGTTCTGCCATATTTTTTAGCAGGGCATTACGCTGGCTGATCGTCTGCAAATAAGCCGAAAGTTCGCGCGCATAGCCCGGGTAGACCTGCGCGATGGTCATATCCAGATACCTGCGACGTACATCCGGTCCATCTTCGATGATCTCGGTCATTTGCGGGAGGAAGATCACCGAGTTGAAATTTCCCAGTGCATGCTGCAGCGGACGTTTCACTCCATCCAGCAGCACTTCTTTGCGTAGGCGTGCATTCCCGTTACCCCCATTTCCCAGGATCAAGCGCGCTTCCATCTGATGGTCACTTCCCGAGCGTGAGAAATCCATCACCAGGCGTGCCACGGGCAACTCCTCTTCGAGCGCCAGAAAATTGATCAATTCCCTGTCACGCCCCGCCTGGACAGAGGTGAGTGTGGAGAAAAAATAAACTGCTTCCAAGAAACTGGTCTTTCCCTGGGCATTGTTGCCCACCATGACCGTTACATTTGGCGGGATATCCACTTCCAACCGTTTGAAATTGCGAAAATTGGTCAGGGAAAGGTGTTTAAGGAACATGGATTTAAGTTTAATCTATACCTGTTCCGCTTGCATGGCTTCTTGATCGCTGGGTTTCCATACTTGGGTAGCTTTATCGACAAAAAGCACCCCATCTAGGTGATCGATTTCATGTTGAAATACGCGTGCCAACCACCCTTTTGCCCGCACCTTCATCTTCTTTCCGTAGCGGTTCAAGCCGCGTACTTCCACCCGCTCTGCCCGTTCAACCTCCCCCACAATATCGGGAACTGATAGGCAGCCCTCCATTCCGAGTACTGTCTCTTCCGATCGTTTGACGATCACGGGGTTAACCATCACGAATAATTTCGCGTCGGCATCCTCACGGCTGTCGTCTTCCGGATACTCCACTACGATCAAGCGCATGGATTTGTTTACCTGTGGAGCTGCCAGCCCCACCCCATCCTGTTCGCGCATAGTTACGATCATATCTTCCACCAGTTCTTGCAAACTATCTCCAAAATCACGGACTTCGTGGGCTTTCTTGCGTAGTGTCGGATGCGGTAATTTAACGACTTCAAGATTCTTCATGTACATAACCTTCAAATATTATCATTTTTATAATAAATATTGCTGGAATTATAACACGCTCAGTCTTGTGCTTCCTCTTCTTCCCCATCGGAAGGCTCGTCATCATGGTAAACCCTGTGATAGGCTTCCATCCAATTCGCCAGACGTTCGCTATTCAAATAGGCATTCTCTTTTTGTTCCCGGTCTTTCAGAGACTGAAAACGGCTGAATATCTCCTGTTGTACATAAGAGGGGTTGGGTACATAGTCAAACGTGAATTCCACATCGCCGATGCGAATAAAGACCGTTCCAAAATTGAAAAGCAGCCCAAAGGCGTTTTGCTTTTTATATTCGATGGTCTGAATATTGCGGATGGGAGCTGCACGTCGTTCTTCCATTCCAAAAGGCTTGCGAAAGACATCCACGATCTGTTCGGGAGTGATCATGAAATAATCATTGCGCCAATCCGCTGTGCGGTAATACCACCATATTGCCATCGCAACGCCAATCACTGCCATGATAGTGCGGTAAGTATTTGTGCCTTCGGTTGCCAAACCAAACCATCCTTGTTGGGGAGCCAGGTAGAAGATAAGACTCATCAGCAAACCCAAAAAAGGCAGGATGGTTTTTCGGATAAAAACGAACCAGTGTGTCCGGTAAGTGATGGTGTCACCCTCCACCAGTCGGAGACGGAGCAGACCGGAAAGAAAATCGGCATGATATTCCCGCGATATGGTTTCCTCTTTCAGAGAGTCTATATTTTTTTGTTGCATTGTGTCATCCGGAATGGTCTCATTAAGCAGTTGTTTGCGTAAAACTTCTTCGGGATCTGCATCCTCTTCAACCATCTTATATTTCAAGTTTAACCACTGCTCTTCTACGATCGCAATGACTGCTTCCACGTATGCCACATTGCGGAACGTGATCAATCCGGTAAAGGTGCGCATCACAACATCCCCAAAATGATACAATCTCCCGGAAAAGGACGTGTGTTTAGCGATTGAGAGGATGGCATTCAGCGGAGTTTCTTTCCGGCTATCCTGCACCAGCGCAATTTTCTCAAGAAAGACCACCCGCCGATTGGTGACCACATAAAAATCATTCATCCAATCAAAGGCATTCCACACTCCCCAACCAATACAGAGCAGCCCGATGATACTGCCTGCCCATAGCGCCGCATTTCCAGTCAGAACTTCTGCATTGGATAAAACAATGGTAAGCACCAGCAACGCGAATGCAACCAGCAGCGGTCGCAGTACACGCAAAGCCAAGATCAATGGATGTTCGCGGTTGATATAATGAACCACCTCATCATCCTGCAGCCATCCCATTGGTTTTTTCATGAGAAAATTCAGGCTCTGTAAAGCCAATTCGAATTGAATCTGGAAGGAAGGAAATTCTTCCGCGATGCGTATCAAAATTTTTTGCGGGATCGCCAGTAGGATGGATTTCTTGTTCGCCCTGGCATAGGTTAATCGCAGGGTTTCTTTCGCCAAAACTTCAAATCCAAACCCATCTCCAACCTGGCAGCCGTTGATGAGATATTCCTCGTTTTCATCCTCAATATACAATACAATTTCGCCGCTGATCAGGATGTACATTTTTTCAGCCGCTGCGTCTCGTTCGTAAACCAATTGGTCTTGTTCGAACTGCAGCACCTGTGACCGATCCGCCACCCATTGGATGAAATTATCGGGGACATTTTTGAAAAACACACTGTTTTTCAGTTGGTTGAAGAGCTTTTCTTTACTAACCTGCATACGATTTAAGTATATCCAATATTTCATAATTCAATGCCATTCTGGTAAAATGGAATTTCTAGAAGTAGGAGATGTATATGAAATTACAGAGAATCTCTCTGTTGCGTTGGATCGCGATCGTATTACTGGTTATTTCAGCTATCATTCTGGTTATGGAATTGGTACGCTTCAGTCGTTTGCGGGCAGGCTTTCCAGCTGGCACGGTCATCGCTGGAATTCCGGTGGGAGGGCTGGATCAACAGCAAGCTGCTGATAGGGTGCTCCAGGCGTATAACTATCCCATTGAAGTGTACTATGGAGAAGAAGTTTTCACTGTTAAACCCGCCTCTCTAGGTTTTCAACTGGATATTGATACCATGATAGCCTCCGCTGACCAGCAACGCGTGAATGCCTCTTTCTGGAAATCCTTCTGGAATTATCTCTGGAACCGCACCGCCGAACCACAGGAAACTCCCATCAGCTACACCGTCGATGAAAGACAGCTCAAGATGTTTCTCTATGACGAGATTGCTGCCAGATACGATAATGCCCCGGAGCAATCGCAGCCCGTCGCTGGCAGCACCAATTTTCAGGTAGGCAGCCCCGGAGAAATATTGGATGTAGAAGCATCCCTGCCGTATGTAGAGCAAGCGCTGCAGTCACCCTCCATGCGTATGGTAAATCTTGTGATCACGGAAGTGGATCCTCCCAAGCCTACCATTGAGAACCTGGAAGTGTTGCTCAAACAATTGATCGATGGATCCGGTTACGATGGCTTGACCGAGATCTATATATTAGATTTGGAGTCTCGCAAAGAGATCAATTTTGCCTACGAGAATGGAGTTGATTACACACCCGGTATTTCTTTTACCGCTGCCAGCACCATCAAGATACCCATCATGGTCTCGGTGTTCAAAGAACTTTCCGAACCAACCCCGCAGGCAGCTGCCGAATTGATGGAATTGATGATCGAACAATCCAAGAATGATCCCGCTGATTTATTAATGGAAACTTACCTCAGCCCAACCCTTGGTCCCTTGATCGTGACCGATGTGATGCAAGAGATCGGTCTTGAAAACACGTTTTTGGCTGGTCATTTCTATATTGGCGCGCCTCTGCTGGAACGCTTCATCACACCTGCCAACTCGCGCACCGATTACTCAACCGACCCCGATACTTACAACCAGACCACCACTGCCGATATGGGTATGCTGCTCGAAGATATTTACCAGTGCGCGCAAAATGGAGGTGGTACTTTTGGTGCCCTTCTACCGGATGAGATCAGCCAGAATGAATGCCAGACCATGATCACGTATCTGACGCGCAATAAGATTGCGGTGCTGCTGCAAGCCGGCTTACCGGATGGCACTCGCTTTGGGCACAAACATGGCTGGATTACCGAAGCAGATGGGCTGATGCATGCCATTTTCGATGTGGGTGTGGTATACAGTCCGGGTGGTGATTACATCATCTGCGTGGCGATGTATCACCCGGTACAGCTCATTTTCGATTCAGCAAACCTGCTCACCGCTAATATTTCCACTGCGGTGTATAACTATTTCAATATCACCAATTAACCAGCCGCGCTTTTTTTCCGCCTGCCAAATATAGCTGGCAGCAGCGGAAGCGCCAGTAAATTCAATAACGCCAGTACAATGAAAGTAACCGGGTAGCCAAATCCTTCTGCCATAGCGCCACTCACTCCCAAGCCTATTCCCGTACCCAGATTGGCGACTGCCATCAAGACCGAAAACATGGTGGCGGCTATGCGTTCATCTGTTTCACGCATAGCAATTGCAAAATAGACCGTCTCATACAATCCAAAGGCAACCCCAAAGATGAACACCAGTATCCAGGCTATTGTGGGAGTGGAGATCAAACTTAACAAAGCCACTGCTACCAGTGTCACAATCAGGGAAAGTTGAACCGATCGTTTTTGTCCAAGTTTATCAATCAGTCTGCCTCCGCCCAGGCTGCCCACCACGATACCGACTCCCAGCACGGATGCTACCAAGCCAGCCTGAGTAAAGCTGATAGCAAATTTAGATTCCAGGAATGGGTTGACCAGTTGGCTGGTACCATTGATGATCAGCGAATACAACGCACCCAGCAGACCCAGCGCGATGATTGAAGTTTTCTTGAACTCTTTGAAAGCAGCCCAGTTGAATTGTTTTTCAACCGGTTTCTCAGCATCTTTTGTTCTTAACACCATCGGAATGGGGATGGCGGTTAATACCGCCAGCGAAATGAAACCGGCTGACCACGAATATTTATCTACCAGAAAACCTAGAACAGCGGAGATCAATACCATACCCAGTGCCCGCCCTGCCACCATAATGCCCTGGATCTTCCCCTCATCTTCCGGTTCGGTTGTATCCAGTGCCAGACCATCCGTACAGGTATCATACAACGCCATGCCTGCCATCAAGATAAAGGCATTGAGAGCAAAAAGCCCAAAATCTTGTGCAGGATCAATCGATGGAACAATCAGTAAACACACTATCTGGATCACCAGACCGATCAGAATATATGGTTTGCGGTGACCTAGTTGGAAGAAATTCACTTTATCACTCAGCAAACCAAAAAAGATCTTCAATACAAATGGGATCATGGCGATCGTTCCGATCAGACCAATCTTATCCATTCCCAATCCGTAGGTTTGCAGGTACAAAGCATTGAGGGATGTGAAATAACTCATAATGGCGCCCTGTGCCAGATATACAGTTGCGAACAGGGCATAGCGGGTATTTTTCTTCATAATGTCTTCCTCCTTGGTTTACGTTTTCTTCTATTACGTCAAGAGTGATAACACTTCCGGTCCGTTTTCGGTGATGGCTACCGTATGTTCGAACTGCGCTGAAAGCGAACCATCTGCAGTCACCACAGTCCACTCGTCTTTCATTAACTTTGTATAGGGTTTGCCGATGTTGAGCATGGGTTCGATATTGAGCACCATCCCTACCTTCAGGATGGGTCCTCTATCCGCCGGACCAATATGGGATACAAAGGGTTCCTCCCACAGTTCCCTTCCGATCCCATGCCCGCCATATTCGCGAACGATCGAATAGCCTTCCCCTTCAGCATAATTTTGAATAGCAGCCCCGATCGCACCCAAGCGATTACCCGGAAGGCAAGCTGCGATCCCGCGCCACAAACTCTCTGAAGTGGTATCTACTAATCTTTTTGCTTCTGGTTTTAACTGCCCGACCATGTGGGTCACACACACATCCCCACACCAACCCTTGTAACGTAGCCCGATATCAATGCCAACAATATCGCCTTCCTTTAGAATACGCCCATCCGGAAAACCATGACAAATTTCATTGTTAACAGATGCACAGATCGATCCCGGAAAAGGACGCTGGTTTGGTACTTGCTTGATCCCTTTATACAGTGTTTTAGCACCATGACTGAGAATGAATTTTTCTGCAAGGGTATCCAGGTCGCGCAATCTCACACCTGGTTTAATTTCTTCTGCAATGCGAGCGTGTGTTTGTGCTGTGATCTGGGCAGCAGCACGCAGCGCTTCGATTTCTCGTTTTGATTTCAATTCGATCACGAATAACCTCCAATTTGAGCCACGGTTTTCTTATCCATAACTATACCCCGTATTTCAAATTCCTCTTATTCTACGCAAAATCACAAAAAAATAAAAGACGTATCGCTATTAAAAAAGGGAATGTATGCAAAGTGTTAGAGAATTTTTTTTTCAGGCTTAATGTCTGTCTTGGGCTATAATCCATACATACGGCATAAACAATCAATTAGCTGATGCTAAATGAGGTTTGAATGAACGAAATAAACCCTACCCCAACTGTGGAAGATTACTTGGGAGTGATCTATACACTTGACCGCGATGGCGAAAGTATTATCGGAGCAAAGCTTTCTGAATTATTGGAAGTATCAGCTCCAACGGTCACCGTAACTCTGAAACGTATGGTCCGTGACCAATGGATCACCATGGATGAGAAAAAAGAGATCCATCTAACAAAAAAGGGATCGGACGCAGCCATCAGCATCATCCGCAAACACATGTTATCTGAATGGATGCTTTCGCGTATTTTGAACGTTCCCTGGTCTCAGGTCCATGAAGAGGCACATAAAATGGAGCATTCCATCTCATCGGATGTCGCTGAGAAAATGAAAGAACGGTTGGATGACCCCAAACTGTGCCCGCACGGAAATCCATTCCCTGGGTTTGAAACCATGACCCAGAATTGGCATCCCTTATTAGATATGGAACAGGGGGAGCATTTCATCATCCGTCGTATTCATGAATTTGGCGAAGAGGATCAAGAATTGATGAGCTTTCTACAAGAACATAATGTGCTGCCCGAACAAACTGGTTTTGTCAAAGAAAAATTAACCTTCAATGAAACCTTCACGCTTCAAATTGATCAAGCCACCGTTACCCTGGGGTTTAAAACAGCGAAATTGATCTTTGTAGAAAGAATCAAATCTTAACCCCCTTGGAGGAATGATGTTCGAATCATCCAATCTTGGATTTCCACGTATCGGGTTTCAGCGCGAGACAAAAAACGCCCTTGAGAAATATTGGAAAGGGGAAATTTCTGAACAGACCTTGCTGGAAAAAACTGCATCCATCCGCCAGCAAAACTGGGCTATACAGGCTGAGCACGGTATGGATAGCATTCCTTCGAATGATTTTTCCCTCTACGACCATGTGCTTGATACCATCTGTATGCTGGGCGCGATACCACCGCGTTATCAGCAGATCGCAGCCCATTTCAACCTTTCAATCTATTTTGCAATGGCTCGGGGAAAACAAAACACAGACCTCGATATTCCCGCTATGGAAATGACCAAATGGTTCAACACCAACTATCATCATATCGTACCTGAAATCGAGCCAACCACCCGCTTCTCTTTCACGTATTCGAAGGTTCTGGATGAATACCGAGAAGCGAAAGCTGCCGGGTACGAAACCAGACCGGTTCTGCTGGGTCCGCTCACTTTCTTGCTGCTGAGCAAAACCCACACAGCCAAATTTCAACCGCTTTCCAGGCTGGATGATCTACTGCCGGTGTATCAAGCCATCCTTGCCGCTCTCTATGATGCCGGGGCAGAATGGGTACAGATGGATGAGCCCATGCTGGTCAAAGACCTCACCCCTGATGTGCGGGCTGCTTACCATTCTGCATATCAATTACTTGGTGCAAGTGCGCACAGACCCAACATCCTGCTGGCAGGCTATTTTGACAGCCTTGGCGATAATTCCGACCTGGCTTTCTCTTTACCGGTGGAAGGTATCCACCTCGATATGGTGTCAGGAGAAGATCAATGGCATTTGTTGAAATCTCACTCCATACCACTCAAAATCCTTTCTTTAGGCGTTATTGATGGGCATAACATCTGGCGAGCCGATCTCGAGAATATCCTCTCGAAAATTCACAACCTTCCCGCCTCCCTTTCTGCAAACGTGCAGATCGCTCCTTCTTGTTCGCTGCTGCATGTTCCCCAAGACCTAACTCTTGAAGATAAGATCAACCAACCAGTCAGAAATTGGCTGGCTTTTGCGGTGCAAAAACTGGATGAACTCAGCGCTCTGACATCCGCTGCCAACACCCATCAAAAATCGGATCTATTTGCGGAAAACAACGCTGCTCTACAGGAACGCGAGACATATATCCGGAACAAACGGGCGCATCATTCCATTCAAACACCTCAACCTCTCACCGCCGGACGGAGCCATCCTTTTTCCATTCGCAAAGATAAACAACAGCAGGTGTTGGATCTCCCTTTGCTTCCTACCACCACCATTGGGTCGTTCCCTCAAACCAGCGATGTACGCCAGATGCGCTCCCGTTTTACCAAAGGAGAAATAAACCAGCAGGATTATGATGCTTTCCTCCGGCAAAAAATAGAAGAGGTGATTCACCTGCAAGAACAAATCGGGCTGGATGTACTGGTGCATGGAGAATTTGAACGCAATGATATGGTGCAGTATTTCGCCGAACAATTGGAAGGGTTCATTTTCACCAAACATGGCTGGGTACAGAGCTTTGGCTCTCGTTATGTGCGTCCGCCCATCATTTTTGGAGATGTTGAACGCCCCCACCCTATGACAGTGGATTGGATCAGGTATGCTCAATCTTTGACAAGTAAACCCGTCAAAGGAATGCTTACCGGTCCGGTTACCATTCTACAGTGGTCGTTCGTGCGCGATGACCAGCCGCGCTCACAAACCTGTTTCCAGATCGCTCATGCCATTCAGAAAGAGGTACACGATCTCGAGCAAGCCGGGATCAAGGTCATCCAGATCGATGAACCGGCGCTGCGCGAAGGGTTACCGTTGAAGAAAAAGGAATGGCAGGCATACCTTGATTGGGCGGTGCATGCCTTCCATATCACCACCAGCGGCTGTCGTGATGAAACCCAGATCCACACCCACATGTGCTATTCCGAATTCAACGAGATCATCGCATCCATCGCAGCGCTGGATGCGGATGTCATCTCCATTGAAGCCGCTCGTTCAGATATGGAATTATTGAAAGCCTTCTCGGATTTCCATTATCCCAATGAGATCGGACCAGGTGTGTACGATATCCATTCTCCCCGCATTCCTTCCACCGGGGAACTGGAAGATTTAATTAAAAAAGCCCTCACCGTACTGCCAGCTAACCAGGTTTGGGTCAATCCTGATTGCGGGTTGAAAACCCGTGGGTGGCAAGAGACTCTCCCTTCTCTTAAAAATATGGTGGCGGCGGCACAAAACGTTCGCGATAAAATTGAGATGAGGAAATAAAGATGCCAGATAGAATCGAAACACTGCAAACGAAGATGATCGAAAAAGGGCTGCCCTTGATTGCGGTGCCTGCCGGACCAGACCTGAGCTATTTTACTGGATTAGATTTTCATATTTCAGAACGTCCCGCCGTGCTGTTAATAGCAGCAATTAGCAAACCTGCCTTCATCTATCCTGATTTTGAAACAACGAAGGTAAAAGCTTGTCGTATCCCAATAGAACCCTTTCCTTACAGTGAAGAACGAGAAAGTTGGGTACAAGTCTTCGCACAGGCGCTGCAAAGCCTTCCAGAAAATATTCAGAAGGTGGGTGTAAATTCCACGCAAATGCGCTATCTGGAAATGGACCTCCTGCATCAGGCAAATTCGGAATTGCATTTCGTCGCTTCAGATGCTCTTTTTCAGTCGCTGCGTACCCGTAAAGATAGCAGTGAGGTCGAGAGCATCCGCAAAGCCATTCAGATTGCAGAGGAAGCGTTTCGTGAAACGCTCAAGATCATTCAACCCGGTCGTACTGAAAAAGAGATCGCTGGTGAGCTGGTTGTCAATCTTCTGCGTCTGGGGTCTGACCCAGAACTTCCCTTCAGCCCCATTGTAGCTGCTGGACCAAATTCCGCCAACCCTCATGCAGTGCCCTCGGATAGAAAGCTTGAACAGGGAGATCTTGTTGTCATCGATTGGGGAGCACGTTCCAACCATTACATTTCAGATATCACCCGCACGCTATCCATCGGTCAACCCGATGAGAAATTCTCCAACATGGCACAGATTACCAAAGCAGCCAATGAGAAAGCCAGGCAAACCGCAAAGGCAGGGATTCCTTGCAATCAAGTGGATGAAGCGGCGCGGGCAGTTATCAGTGAAGCGGGCATGGGAGAATACTTCACCCACCGCACCGGTCATGGTATCGGTATGGAAGCCCACGAAGCGCCCTACATTGCATCCGATTATCCCCACGAATTGGAAGTTGGTAATACCTTTACCATCGAACCCGGCATCTATCTTCCCGACGAAGGAGGGGTTCGTATCGAAGATAACATCCTCATCACTACCGTGGGTGCCGAAACCCTGACCACTCTCTCTCGAGAACTAATCATCATTAAATAGGAGACAATACCTATGAAACCTCTCATCATGCCCACGGCAGAACCTTTTTTCTTCAAAGGCGATGACCTTGGTTTTTTACTCATTCACGGGTTCACCGGAACACCCAAAGAAATGCGCCTCTTGGGTGACCATCTGGCTGCACAGGGGCATACCGTCTTGGGCATCCGCTTGGCAGGTCATGCCACCCAAATCGAGGATATGAAACGCACCAGGTGGCAGGATTGGCTGGCATCCGTGGAGGATGGCATCAATATGCTGCGAACGTGCTGCTCGCAGGTTGTACCTATCGGGCTCTCCATGGGAGGTGCGCTTTCCATGCTGGCAGCCGCAACTTATTCGCTGGATGCCGCTGTTGCGATTTCTGCTCCATATCTCCTGGATGATTGGCGTGTCCCTTTTCTACGTCCACTCAGTGTGATCATGCCCTACGCCTCTAAAGGGCAAAGCGACATGAAAGACAAGCGAAATGATGCACAACATGCCAACTACACAGCCTATCCGACCCGTGCTATTGTTGAGTTGGATTCACTCTTGAAAGAAACGCGCACGCACGTTCCTGAGATTTCCATCCCCGTCCTTCTCATTCACTCTAAAGCCGATCAAGGGGTGCCCTTCGAAAATTTAGAAAAATACTACACCAATATTCCTTCAAAGCAAAAGACCAAAATGGTTCTTGAAAAGAGCGGGCATGTGGTCACTGAAGATATCGAGCGCGAGACCGCCTTCAAAGCCATCGATGATTTTATAAAAAAGACGCTCAAGTAGTGGATCGGCAGCCTGCGATGCAAACGTACAATACAATTCAAACCTTTACCATCGGTCAGATCGAAAATAATACCTATTTACTCATGAAGCCTGATTCCCGAAAAGCAGTCGTTATTGATCCGGCTGCCGGGATCAGTGAAGTGATTGACAGCATGCACACCCAAAACTTGGAACTTGAATCCATCTGGGTCACCCACGCCCATTTTGATCACATTGCCGGTGTTTATTCCTTGTTGAGTGAATTTGGAAGCCATATTCCCATTTTTCTGCACCCCGATGATCTGCCATTATGGAATTCTGGTGGTGGTGCCAGGGAATTTGGTTTTGAATTCGATCCTAAAGCACAACCTACCCGTTTCTTTTTTCATGGGCAACATATTCCCTTCGGAGATTCTGCCATCGAGGTTCGTCACACCCCAGGTCATACCCCCGGACATGTGCTCCTCTACTGGCAAGCAAGCCGTACCGCCTTTTGCGGTGACTTAATTTTTTACCACAGCATTGGTCGGACGGATATGGCTTATTGCGATAGTGCAGCACTACGCAATAGCATACGTGAGCAAGTTCTTACCTTGCCTGATGCAACTGCGCTATTTTGTGGGCATGGACCTGTCACGAGTGTGTCAGAGGAACGAAAGAACAATCCCTTCTTGGATTGAATTCAACTGCAAAACTTAAATAAAAACAGGCACCACATGTAGTGCCTGTTTTCATCATTAAGGGTATGCTTATTTTGCAAAGTCCACCACACGCATCTCCCGGATGACGGTTACGCGGATCTGACCGGGATATTGCATGGTCTCTTCGATATTCTTGGCAATATCTCTTGCCAGGCGAGTTGCTTCCAGATCATCGATCTTTTCTGGTTCCACGATGATGCGTACTTCACGTCCGGCTTGGATCGCGAATGCCTGGCTAACCCCTTCATAGGAATTTGCCATCTCTTCGAGTGTCTTCAGACGCTTGATATATTGCTCCAAGTTCTCCCTGCGGGCACCCGGGCGAGCACCCGAAATCGCATCAGCCGCTTCCACAATGACCGCTTCCAGCGTCTTCTGATCTTCTTCATGGTGGTGGCTGGCAATCGCGTTTACAACCGCTTCATTGACGCGGTTGCGTTTACAGAATTCAGCTCCAATCAAGGCATGCGTACCTTCCACATTGTGATCCATAGCTTTCCCGATATCATGCAGTAAACCGGCTGCTTTGGCTATTTCGACATCTCCTCCAATTTCCGAGGCGATCAACGCAGCAATTCTCGCGGTCTCCACTGCATGCGAGAGCTGGTTTTGACCGAATGATGTACGGAATTTCAAACGTCCCAGCATATTGAGAACCTGGGGAGGAATACCTGCCACACCGGCATCAAACGCGGCTTCTTCACCAGCCTCTTCGATGACCTTTTCAACTTCCTTCTTTTCCTCTGCCAGGATCTTCTCAATGTGAGCCGGATGGATGCGCCCATCATCGATCAGGCGCTGCAATGCACGGCGTGCGATCTCACGACGGGTGGGATCAAAGCAGGAAATGGTGACAGCTTCTGGCGTATCATCTACGATAATATCCACACCAGCAGCTTGTTCGAAAGCTCGAATGTTGCGCCCGTTGCGCCCAACGATCCTTCCTTTCATCTCTTCGTTGGGTAGAGAGACAGTGGATGAGGTGATCTGTGCTACCTGGTCAGATGCAACACGCTGAACCGCTTCCGTGATAATCTCACGGGCACGTTTATCACCCTCAGCACGCGCATCTGCTTCAATTTGACGATAGATGCGTGCCATATCCCCTCTGGCTTCTTTTTCAACTTCCTGCAGTAGTATTTCCTTCGCCTGTTCGGTAGTCACATGCGAGATCTGTTGCAGTTTTTCCATTTCTTGTTGGAATAATGTTTCGACTTCGTTCATCCTTTTATCAATGGAGCTTTGGCGTTTATTGAGGTTGTTTTCGCGCTGCTCGATCCTCTCGTAGCGCTGGTCAAGGCTTGCGCGCCGGCTCTGGATGCGATCCTCTTCACGAGATAATTCGGATCGCCTGCGGCTGATTTCCGCTTCAGCATCCTGTTTAATCTTCAAGGCTGCGTCACGAGCACGTAGTTCGATATCTCTGGCTGCTTCATGACTCTCCTGGATCACTTGTTCGCTTTTTTGCAGAATTTGTTTTGTTTTGGCTTTTGCAATAAAAAATCCTATTCCAACCGCCACAACTACTGCGCTGATCAATTCAATGATTAAGCGTAGATTTTGATTACCTTCCATCGTTCTTTACCTCTTTTTCTAATAAATTTGACGAATTCAATTCCTCCCACATTTCTTCCATAATCGGTTTGAAATCTTCATAATGAAAACCACGACGAACAAGAAATCCATATAACCTTTTCTTGAATGTTTGCTCGTCCAATCCTTTTAATTTCACACTGTACTTCATTGCCGCCTGGCGTGCAATCTCAACCTCATCCGGCAAATCCTTAAAGGCAGATTCGATCTGCTCTTCATTGAGTTTTTTCTGTTGTAATTCCATCCGTAATAATTTCCTCCCGCGTGGACGGAAGGTTATGCGGTTCTCCACCCAATCTGCAGCGAATTGTTGATCGTTCAGATATCCTTTATCAGTCAGTCGCGCGACAACTTGCTCGATCACCCCCTCATCACAACCATAACCCATTAACCTCGTTCGCATTTCATGTTCGCTTCTCGCGCGAAAGCTCAACAACCGCAATCCTCGTTGATAAGCTTCTTCGATGGAATCCTCTGTTTGAAGCTGTAGAATTTGAGCTTCATCCATCGCATCCCCTATTTTTAATCCAAGAGCTACAAACTTATGCAGCCCAAATGCAAACTCTTCATCGAGAAAAATGTTGACCCGATTAGGGTTTTTCTTCTGTTGTTCAATGTCAGTTATTACTCTTTGCATAATAAAACAACCTTAACACTTCAGGTTAAGGCTGACTGTAAGCTGCTACATAACTCCCTATGGAAGTGAGACTATTAAATCTTAATACTAAGTATAGGCAAAACGTTTCTCGTTCAGACTTAATAAACTCAGATGTACCAATTTTCCAGATACTCCCTTGGGAGTAGTTCCAATTCTTAATACAGCCTTAATCCGAATGATAGGACAAACCTGTCCCGAAAATATCCTAAAAAGTAACTAGTATTATACAATATTTTCACGATTAGCGAAAATTTCCCGCGCTTGGTTCAGAAAATTACTCTTCGAACGCATCAACACACAGTACAATTAGTTCATGGCAAAGAAATTCATCCAACAGACAGCATTGGCGTTCCAGCAAAATAAATCCTCTGTTCCCCTTATCCTGTTGTTATTCAGTATTTTGGCATTTGCTCCTCTCATCCCTTTTCTGGGTTTTTACTGGGACGGTTGGCCATATCTCTGGCAGTACCATGTTTTTGGTCCAGCAGGATACCCTGAATTTGTAGCCTCTGACCGCCCTTATTCCGCATTTCTCTTTATGATCATCACAAACCTATTTGGGACGAAGGCGATCTATTATCATATTTTCACGCTAGTATGCCGCTGGCTTTCCGGATGGGCATTCTGGTGGATTCTGGAGCAGCTCTGGCCCAAGAAACGCACCTTCAACATCTACGCAGCCATTCTTTTCATCTTATATCCGGGTTTTCTGCAGCAGCCCATTGCGCTGCCGTATGCGCATCATTTCAGCCACATGGCATTATTCCTTTTCTCTATGGGTGCTATGCTCGCATCCACGCGCGACAAGAAAAAATTTTCTTGGCTTACCATCCTGGCGCTCATCGCACAGTTGAGCATCTTTTCATTGGAATATTTCGCCTCGTTGGAATTCATTCGCCCCTTCTTGCTTTGGATCACTTTGCGAAACGAGAACGAGGATCGTAAGGGTCGTTTCAAACAAGTGTTGCGCTATTGGAGCCCCTATCTGATCATTCTAGTCATCTTTTACGTCTGGCGGGTTTTCTTCTTCTCTTTCCCAACCTATGAACCAAAGATGCTCAATGAACTCAACCAGGATTTTTCTTCTGGTTTTCTCAGTTTAGTTTCTCAAGCCTTGAAAGATATCCTCACGGTCACCTATGGAGCAGTGAAGGGGCTCTTCAATTTTCCCAAAGTGTCAGAAGTCGGTTATTTCAGCACCTATGGGTACTGGGGAATTATGGTGATAGCGTGTATTTTTTCAACATTTGTGCTCCGCCTGATCGAACCCCGTGAAAAGAATGTTGAAGAACATCAATCCACCAAAGACTACCTCGAACCACTCCTCATGGGTATTCTCGCGCTTATCTTTGCGGGAGCGATATTTTGGATCACAAAACTAACCGTGCGTATTGAATTTGCCTGGGACCGGCTCACCCTTGCTTATATGTTCGGTGTGGCGGTGTTGTTTGCCAGTCTTCTCTTCTTGCTATTTCACTACCCCAAGATCAGGATTGCATTGACAACCCTCTTCATCACGCTGACAGTTGGATTCCATTTTCTGAACGCCATGGATTATAAACATGATTGGGATACCTTCAAGGATTTCTTCTGGCAGCTGACCTGGCGCATCCCGGACCTGGAAGAAAACACCATTATCTTGACCACCGATTTCCCGCTTAAGTATTACAGCGACAATTCCCTGACCGCCCCTCTCAATTGGACTTATGATCCCGAATCGGATGATGAAACCCTTTCCTATGTTTTCTATTTTTCAGATGTGCGCCTGAAAGTAGGTCGGTTAAGTGCTCTCGAAAAAGATTTACCGGTACACCAATGGTATCGTTCTTTTTCTTTTGATGGAAATACGAGTGATACGGTTGTCATTCGCTATGACCCTCCTGGTTGCCTGCAGGTGTTGGATGAGAAATATGCAAACGCGGGCATCATTCCGAACCTCACACAACTGGAAGCGGATCAAATTCCCCTTTCCAATCTCGACCGCATCATTACCGATTCCGATGCGCAACACTATCCCCCCATTGACATCATAGGAGAAGAGATCGATCATGATTGGTGCTATTACTATGAGAAAGCAGATCTTGCCAGGCAGGTGGCAGATTGGGATGCCATTATTGCTCTCAAAAAACAGGCTGAACAGGCTGGGGTTGCACCACGCAACCCCAGCGAATGGCTCCCTTTCTTTGAAGCCTATATTCGAACGGAAAACTGGGAACAGGTGCGCAATATCATTCAAACCAGTCTGGCAGTGGAGGATAAGTACACGATGGGTATCCTCTTCACATGGGATCGCACCATCACCGAAAGTGGTGTTGTACCGGATGCCGCCACACTTGAAATGATCAACAGTTTACGAGATTGAGAAAGAAAGACATACTATAATTGAGGAGGGATTTGTATTATGAAAAAGAAATTACTTTACCAGATCTGGATACCCCTGATCATCTCGATGATTTTGATCGGATGGGCATTTTACTTTTTCATGCGTTCAATGAGTGGTGAACCCACTCTGCTTTCTCAATGGTCTGATATTTCTTTGATCTATTTACTGTTGCCCATCATCGGCTTCTCGCTCATATTGTTAGTGATCACCTTTGCCGCCATCTATTTTATCAACCATATTGGGATTAAAGCAAAAACAGGTTTGCAAACAACACAAAAAATTACGGGACAATTAAAAGAAAAGACATCACGCTCTGGTATAAAAATTATTCATTTCTTTTCCGGTCCTGCAGCATGGTTAAAAACTTTTCAGGGAGTAAATAAAGATGAGTGATAAAAAAAATACAACCGTTTACATCATTGGGAGTTTAGCTGGCGCCCTGCTTGGTGTGGGGGTCGCGCATGCTCTGGTAAAATCATCCGATGAGAGTGAAACACCTCTGCAAATTTCACCGCAAAAAGGGATGCAGATAGGTATTAACACCATAGGATTCGTTCGGAAACTATTAGACCTGCTACAACAGAAATAACAAAAAAGTCAGTCAAAAAGTGCCGCCATGCCACAATCAGAGATCACCACAATTATTTGTGGGTTAATTCAACGTGAGACTATCATCAATCGCAATGATCAGGTGAGCATTGATCGTCCGGGAGGGCACGCTTTATATGCAGCCAGTGGCTATGCGCTGTTTGACAATCCCGTCGGTATCGTTGCCAAAGTTAACGATAAATTCCTTGAAAAATATGGAAAGGAACTCACCCAAAATGGGTTTGATTTGAAAGGAGTAACTCCGTCCACCCGCCCAATTAACGCGATGCAATATTATCGGATCAATGCTCCCGATCAATGGGAAACTTCTAACATAAAACGTCATTTTTATGAATTGGGTCTTGAAGTTCCAAAATTCCTGCTGCAGCAAGATATCCATACAAAATATGATTCCTCAACCATTAAAGCAGAGGATATTCCGCTGCTCAGTTCAGATTTTCCACCAGAGTACCGGAGTGCTCAAGCTGTTCTGCTCACACCCATGTCCTTTATCTCTCATAACGCAAGCATTCCTTTCTTGAAGAAAAGCGGCGTTAGTACATTAATGATTCGATCCTCTCCATCGTATATGACTCCACCTAAATTACCCACCATCGCTTCTTTATTAAAAGGGATAGATTTCTTTTTTACAACTGAACAGGAAATTCGTACGCTATTTAAATCGCGCTTTGACAGATATGAAGAAATGCTTTCAGCTTTAAAGGGTTTTGGTGAACAGTACTGCATTATTAAATGCCAGAAGTCTGGATATATGATACTCCAGGCTGATTCAACCCAGATTTGCGTGGTTCCTGATTACGCTGTCTTTGTGATAGATCCCATTGGTGATTTCGATTGTTTCTGTGGTGTCTTTGCAGCCAATTATGCCAAGAACCAGCTTCCTGTGAAAGAATGTGCTCTTAAAGCCAGCGCTGCCGCCTCTATCTGCAGAGAAGGAAGTGGCATTGACTATATCTTACAAAGCCTCCCTGCTCTTATAAGGATGAGAGCACAAACTTTGTATCGTCAGCTTACCTGGTGTTCGCTCTCTTCTTTAGCAAATTAAATCTATCTTTCCACCATGTAACAAAAACTGCCCATCTTATTTTCCGGAAAGAAGATCGTACCTCCTGCGTATTGATCTCCTTTGCTCCATACACTTCATCCTGAAATGCATTCAAGACGGTTTGAATTTCCTGTGCAGCTGTGGGGACAAATTGCTGCAGCTGTGCTGATTCTTCCATGATCGTCATTTGTCGAGCATCTCGTTTGATAAACCAATGCAAACTCACGTCAATTTGGTGGATGTTTTTTTGCAGGTAGGTTAACTTCCGATGAGCAGACCAATCCATTAACCAGTTGGGAGCTTTTCTTCCTCGTTTCTCAATGTGGACAATTACATACTCCTGGATAGGAATTTGTGCACCTTGATAGCGGACATGACCAAAGAAAAGAAAACTCACAACGATACCAATCACAATCCACGTTATCACGGTTAAATACCATTGGTTAGGAAGTTCCTCAACGGAAATATCATCTAAGAAGGAATCCTGTGAAGATAACCGCCTTTCGATGGCATCAAATCGAGAAAAGTCGCCGGTTTCGATATCGCCCTGCGATAATTGTCTATTTCCCTGGTTGAAATCCCCATTTCTCCCATCCACAGTATCCATTGTTTCATCGTGCTCGTGTTGGAAGGTTACGGCGGGTTGTGCTGATGTAGGTTCAAAGATCACCCAACCGAAATCCGGAAAATAAACCTCTGCCCAAGCATGGCTATCTTTACTGCGGATTTCAAATACTTTCCCCTTTTCAATCACTACCCCTTGAGCATATCCCACACCCAAACGTGCTGGAATGCCGATGGAGCGTAACATCAGCACTTCTGCAGAAGCATAGAAATTACAAAATCCACTTTTTTCTTCGAACAGGAACCAGAACACCGGGTCCAGCGTGGCGGGGATATCATCTACCTCAAAACTATAACGGTATGTTTTTCGTAAGTAGTCCGTGATCGCAAGCGCTTTCGCAAAATCTGTATCCAATCCCTCGGTGATCGCTTCGGATAATTTTGTGATCCGTGGCGAGAAATCATCAGGCAACTGTAAATAGATTCTTTTAATGCGCGCCGGGTAAGCCTTCCCTGCAGTTTGCAGTTTTTCATAAGTGCGCGTTGGAAAGAAAGTCGTAAATTGATAGGAATCTTTCTCTCCTAAAGGCAACAGCGGTCTCCATGCGATTACTTCAGCTTCCTCGCTGTCAGGGAATACATCCATAGTTCGGGTTGGTTGATCAATGGACATAACGCTTCCACTGGTATAAAAATAACTTAGATCAGTATTTGCCACCACGATAAAAGTTCCGGGTATTTGTTCTGTGCCATTTTTTGCATATACAGGAGTATTTTTCTCAAACGTTCGTTCTTCCAACTCAGTAGAAGTCCACATGCCATCGTTATAGCTGCTATAACTGCGCGCCTTCCAATAATAGTTGCCTTTATTGAAATCCGCATCAGGTGCAATGGCTGTGAAAATGACGTCTTCACTCAAAGGTTGAGATGAACCTAGCGGAAGAGTATCACCGAAAACGCTTTCTTTTTTAATGGGTTGGCTGGTCAGTGATGAAAACAGATCTGAAAAAAAGTCACCACTATCTTCAAGGGTTTGTACGAAAGCCTTCTGTTGTTTTGTGCCTGTGGTAGCCAGGTCAATTACAAAGGGCGTACTCCAAGCGATTATCACGATAACTGCAGAAATGATCGAGGAGGTAGTCATAAAAACTCTACCAGCATCCTGATCCTCATACGCTTCTGCTGATTTCCATCGCTGGTGAGTTTTCAAGTAATATTGATGTCCCAGTAGAAAGACGAGTAAAAAGAAAAATACGCCACTCAACAGATCATTACGGTATACACTGGGTTGGAAAAATTGGGTACAGATCATAGCAACTGCCAGGAAAAGCGCCGGTAACCAGATATCTCCTTTGCGAATAAGCGCCATGCCAGCCCACAATGCCATCCCCCAGAATAACACCCCCATTCCTGTTATAAAAAGGATGTTATCGGTTACCGGTAATCCTTTCAACAGATCGGTCATTGCTTCCAGAATCCGTGTATGAAACACAAACCAATTTTCGTCCCACAGCTCACCTTGCGAAGTACCGTTGACCAGAAAAGAAAACAGGATTACCAGACTGTAAAGTACCAGCAGAACCAGAAGCTGGGCTTTGTTGAAGGCAGTGATCCCTAAAGTCATGCCGAGAATCACCCCGATGACAGCCAGGGCTGTAATTAGATTTAAATTTTCTGTCCAGTGGGTTGATTCAAGAGAATATGCTGAAAGAAACACCAACACGACCAGACAGAGTATTGAAACCAGATCAAACCCGCTTACGCGGTATTTCCTAAACATATATCTTTACATTATACTTAAACAAACAAGTTGCCATCGGTCAGATGGCTTAATCAAGAATTGCATGAAGGGAGAAATCGATGGGAAAAACATCAAAGTTCGTCGCAGGTGCATTTTTCGGCGCGCTTACCGGTGGAGTACTGGGAATCCTCTTTGCCCCCAAAAGTGGTGCGGAATTACGCCAGGAACTGCAGGAGAAAGCCAATGAGATTGTCACTGAAGTAAAAAAGGCTGCTGAAGAAGCTCAACATGAGATGGAAAAGGAAGTCACCACCCCGCAGGAGTAGAGAACCACTTCACTTATCCGAATCTGGTACAAAAGAAAGAGAATAATCACTCTGTGTGATAGTATAGCGTGTTGTTCCACTCACAATGAGGTAAGTTTCAGTATCTTCATCTGGATTCCCATAGATATCCAGAACATCATCTCCAGAAATCTTGTATTTGGATATTTGAATCTCGGAATCTGTACGAGTGATAAACGAGATGGCGTATGTTTGGGGGAGGGAATTCGAAATTCTCACAAAACCATCTCCGATCCAACCTCCACTTGAATCTTCCAGGTCGGTATCGTACCCGATGGCATTAATTTTGATATCATCGATTAAAAATCCCTCACCGTTAAGAGCAGTGTCGGTAAGATATTCAAATTGAAGAGTAACTTCCTCTCCTGCTAATTGTGAAAGGTCTACTTCTTCCAACATCCAACCTGCGCTGATGCCATTATATCCACAACCATGATTTGAACCGGTGATGTTTTCCTCCGTACATCCAGGTGGATTCAAAACCTCCCACTCATCATCCACCCCTTTCGCCAATAAATAGACATAATCCCAATCTTTCTCCAGGTCATACCAGGTGTAATACGAAAGCGTGATGGGAGCATTGATTTCTCGGAAATCAAACGTCTGGGTAAGTGTCATGGCACTCTGATCACCTTTGTTTGACCAAAAATAAAAATTACCGGAATGGGGTTCCACCGGGACAATCGCTACAGTGGGCTGCCCTTTGAATTGCACGTGAAAAGGTTCGCCACATAGTATCTGATAGTAATCCACACCAAATTGGCGTACAGAAGAAATACGCTCCTCTGCAGAACAATCACTGATCGGATTCACCCAAAATTCAAGCTCTTCCGGCATATTTTGATAACCATATTGTCCTTGTTCTATTGTGCTATTCTGGATTAAATTTGCAATAGTCCAATCCTGAAAGACATCATCTCCATTGAGAGAAATTGCTTTGCCATCTTCATTAACTGTTTCTGCCAACACAGCATCAATGGATGGGAATCCATTCAATGGGTTAGATACCAATGCTCGTGAAAATTCCTCTCCGAATCTATCATATAAATAGGTCATGAAAAGAAAAGAAGCCCCATAATGCGGTAACGTACTCTCCACTTCATCTCGTGGCCAAAAATTCAATTGGATATCAGGATTGCCTGCATACAGTTTATCCGATCCTCCTGGATCATACCCATTTAACAAACTTGCTAATTCAGAGAAACCTTCATTGATCCAGGAAGATTCATTCTTATCCAGGTTGCGGTGGATCATATGTTGAAATTCGTGGGCTAATACACCATAGGTGTATTCCTCGTCAAGGCGGGTGTATAGGGATGAAAGCATGAAGATTTCTGCTTCATTGGAATAAGGTTCGATCTCTCGTGGGTTTATATCTGCCGATGAAAAATATCCGGATGCCAATCCCATCTCACTGGTGTAAAGAATGGATAGATGTTCATCACCATCAATCCCGGGTGAATTCTCATTTCCAAAAAATGCTCTGTTCAATGGGTAGATCTGGTTTTCGAAGGTCTCACTTAACCGCGCAACATCCGTTTGCTCATAGTTGATACCTTGTTGAACCCAGAAATAAAGATGAGGAGTAATGTAAACAAGATTTGCTTTGACGGTCTTGTACACGTTAGTATTCACATCCAGGACATAAAAATCTCGTGAATCACCGACCGTATAATCTACTCTTTCATGTGCCGCTGCATCACGCTCCACTTCAATATGTCTGTAGCGGGATGCTACTTCATAATCATCATTTATAGGCACATTCGTTTTTGCAAGGATGGACAAGTTGGTGGATGGGTTGGGATCGTGGTTAATTGATCCCTTGCAGCTCATCAGCATGAGAAGCCCTACCAGCATGATGATATTGGGTATTTTATTAGCCATTAGATATGGCTTTCTTTTTTAGCTGTTTCGTCTGCAAAATCAGCAGAAGCCAATCCCAGACCGACCCATAAATAAGGCATTGCAAAGGAATCAATGCTGAAACCCTCCGCAATAAGGGCACACAGCATAAAAATACCTGCGGTTGCATACACACTTACTAGTTTCTTTTGAGAATTTGCTTTTTTCCCGAATTTGACCACCATGCTATACAACCACCCACAGAAAAAAGAAAAACCCACCATACCGGTTTCCGCCAGCAGCCGTACCCATAGGCTTTTCACATTCATTAAATTGGATGAACGATAAACCAGTTGCCTCACTTCGATTAGATTCCAGCCATAGGGAGTGATCGCCTTTGGAAAGTAGTACCCTGCATTTCCCAACCCAACACCCAGTATCGGATGTTCTGTAAAAGTGTTCCAACCAGCCAGCCAATAAACCACACGTTCACCAAAACTCAATTCATTGAAATAACTGAGTAGAGGATTATCATTCCCAAAAGAGAAACTAAAAAGATTCTCCATACGTGGATCTACTTTCGAGAATATCCATAATCCCAATACAAGGAGAATCATATAGGCAATGATGAATAGCACGGAAACAATCACCTTCAACCTTTTCTTCCTCTCACCCGAGATTTCTTCTTCCTGTTTCCTGCTTAGATGAGCCAGCGTTTTTTCAACAAGATACGTATGCAATTTGATGAGAAAAAAGGTGAACATTAATATGAATGCCAGCAGTCCAACCCGCGAGAGCGTAAGCAGCAAAGCGCCAATTCCTGCCATTAAAAGAAAATTTTCAAGGGTTAAAAATCCCAGCTTTTTGTTATGCGCAGTAAAACCTTTGATGGTAGCCGAAAGCCAAATTGGTAGATATACCATATTCAATTGATGCGCAAACCATGAAGGCTCTAATGCCAATCCAGTTACGCGTTGACGGTATAGCACTCGTTTCGAGACAAATCCTTGTAAATCAAACATCCACTGCGGATATCTGCCAAACCCTTGCCATGCTACTGCCTGCATACCCGCCCACAGCAGCATAAACAGACCACTCCAGTTGATGATCTTTAAGGTCAATTTGGCTTGTTTTTCGTCCTTCATATAGGAAGATGAGACCAGATAAAAGCACACGCCAATCACCAGTGTGATCACTGCTTCAACCGTACTGTTTATATTGTCAATTCCTTTGTACGCCGGAATAACCTGAAAATAACTTAACAACGTCGCTATAACAGCCACCATCCCAAATAGGAAAAGCGGTATACTCGATCCGACTAATTTTCCCCCTTGGAGTAAATATGGGAAAAGCCATATTACTACCATGAAGAATACCACCAGAATAGCTGGGGAAGCCACCGCATCAGATCCGAACAATCGTGCCAGTAGCTGCACGCTGGTCAACGGTAAGGACGCGATCAGTACCACCCATAATATTTGGGTGATCGTTGGAAGAGCTTTTTTGCACCAGGTCACAAAACGCATTTACAGATTCTCTCTACCCGGGGTTAAGGCAGCCATGATTAAACCCAGGAACGCACCGGCAATTACAAATACCCCACGAGTTCCCTGCACGGCAGCGGTATTTAATGGAGCATTCTCTGCTAGGAAGAACTCGAGCGCCGGCATTAGTCCATAGCTCATTTGTTGTTGAGCCCGAATTTCGCCGGCAGTGGATTGGACTTCTTCGAGAATATAACTAAAATCGTACTGTTCACAGGCATTTTCAGTGATCCCATCATCTACCTGTCTTTGCATACAAAATTCCAGAGAATCCAGATATTGTTGTAGGTGTGCAGCAATGATTGCATGTTCCATTCCATCATCCAGGGTTTCTACAGCGATCTGTGCCCATAAATTTGCCAGATCGGCAGCTCGTTGTGGGTCTGAATCACGTACCCGGAGAAACCAGCGAAAATCTTCACGCTCCAGGGTGAACATTTCAGCGATACTGTTTCTATCAATTTCATAACCAGCTTGGTGTGCCCGTAGAACAACCAGCTCTTTCACTGCGTCCGAATCGATCACACTCCCCAATCCACGCATTGCCTGGTCTTCCTGAATGTCTGATAAAGCGCCAGTTCTCGTATAATCAATGGTTACAGCGATCGCAGCCCTGGTTTCAAATAGTGGGGAGCGAAATGTACTGATCAGCATTCCACATAATCCTCCAATGATCATAAAGATCACAATTCTTTTCCACCCTCTGATCACTGCTTTGAAATAGTCCTTCAAAACAAAACTATCTTCCGATTTCATCCCGTTCCTCTTTGTAAATTTCACCATTGTAGTGAGGTTCATTCCTCGACAAAATTAATAATGATCAGGTTCTGATCACACTGGGCAGAAGTATTAAAAAACACCTGCTCACTCAACATAGTACCGTTCAGGTCTAGGATCTGTATGGAAAAAATACCGCTGGTTGTCACCGGTTTTGAACTAAGAAAAGCTTCAAACCCTGCTTTGCCATAACTATCCCCAGCCGATGTGCCGGTCAGAGTAACAACTTCATAAGGTTGATTATCGATCAATCCCCGTATCCAAACGACCAGGTTTGCAACAGGTTCACCCTCTTTGCTGAAAACCTGCCCTCCTACCCCCATCCAGCCACAACCACTATCGGGATGTACAAAATTTTGAAGATATAGCGGTGTTTCAGATTGTAATTTGTATGGTAAGGGCATTGGTGAAATTGTTGCTGTAGGGATTGATGTTTCGGTAGGTTTCAGCGTTGCAGTTTGAGTTGCCGATGGTGTAATGGAAGTGGTTGCTGTTGCTGCTACGGTTCTGATCGATTCGGTAGAAGTTGCTTGAGGTGTACTGGTTGGCATTGGTTCAAAGACAATACACGCAGAAAAGAGACTAGCCAGTATCAACATACAAAACATAGTTCGTTTCATCATCTGCTCCTCATATCGATTCCTTGGTTGTGTACAAACCCAAACTCCGGATATGATCATACACCGCCGCTGGTAAATAATATCGGAAAGGCTTTTTTTGGAACGCCAGTGCTCTGATCTTATTAGAAGAAATTTCCAACAAAGGGGCTTCAATAAATTCCACTTTTTTCTCAATGCCAGGCAATTCTTCGCTCAAACTAGAAAGATCAAATTTTTCTCCAGGTCGGTGCATTACACCAACCCCCGAACATTCCTTTAAAAATTCCTTAGGTTCATGCCAGTTTGGTAGATCATGCAGAGAATCACCACCCATGATAAAAATCAAATCATCGCTGGGATATCTCACGTGAAGAAGGCGCATCGTATCTAAAACGTAATGGGGACCAGGACGATCGATATCTACCCGGGATAATGCAAACATCGGATCAGAATCAATCGCACTGCGTACCATCTCGATTCTTTGTGCAATGGGGGTGCTCACTTTCCCCAGCTTATGGGGTGGATTGGGTGCAATGACCCATAATACTTTATCCAGATCAAGCTGATCGTACGCTTCCATCGCCAGGATGAGATGCCCTACATGCGGAGGATCAAAAGTGCCACCAAAAATACCAAGTCGCATTCTGTTTTCTACCTCTATTCATAATCATCGAACTGCTCGGACCATTCCAATTCGTAACTGCCAATCTGAACTACATCACCCTCATCAACTCCAATCTCACGCAACGCATCCGTGATCCCTAAAGCCTGCAGGATGCGCTGAAAACGGCGTATTGACTCAAAATTATCCCAGTAAGTCATTTCCGCAGCGCGTTCAATTGCGACCCCTTTAATCATATATCCTTCCGGCGTTTGTTCAACCGTATAAGCTTTCTCATCCACCTCAGCCCGATATACCGGCATCTCTAACACGCTAGTTTTCTCGGGGATGCTTTCCACCAGATGGTACGCTTGCCAGAGAATTTCTTTCAAATTCTGGTGGGTTACGGTTGAACAGGAAAACAATTCAAGCTTCATTTTTTTGAATTGTTTTTTCAATTCTTTATATTTGCCATCCATTCCTGGCATATCCATTTTATTGAGAACCACGATCTGTGGTTTTTCTCCCAATTTCGGATCAAAAAGCGATAGTTCGGTATTGATCTGTGAAAAATCTGCCATCGCATCCGTAGACGATCCATCCAGAACATGGATGAGAACCTTGGTACGCTGAATATGTTTTAGAAAAGTATCTCCCAATCCTACCCCACTATGAGCGCCTTCGATCAATCCGGGGATATCCGCCAGAACCAGGGAAACATCGTCTGACAATATCGCAACCCCCAGATTGGGGACCAGTGTGGTGAAAGGATAATCTGCTATTTTGGGTTTTGCATTGGTCACTGCCGCCAGCATGCTGGATTTGCCCGCATTGGGCATTCCGATGATCCCTATATCGGCAATCAGCTTCAGCTCCAGATGCAATTCCAACTCTGTTCCCGGTTCCCCGCGTTCTGCCATACGGGGTGCCTGGTGGCGTGAATTTGCAAAGCGGGCGTTACCTCTGCCGCCTCTACCCCCACTGCAAAGCACAACCTGTTGTCCTTCACCGGTAAGATCTGCCAGAACCCGCTCAGTCTCTCTTTCGTAGATAATGGTACCCGGGGGCACATCAATAATGAGCGATTCACCTGATTTTCCGGTCTGGTTTTTGGGTCCACCTTTTTTCCCATTTTCAGCGAAATATAATCGGTTATGCTGGAAGGTATAGAGAGTATTTAGATGGGGATTAACAGAAAAAATGATATCTCCACCGCGTCCACCGTCTCCCCCATCCGGTCCGCCGCGATTGACGAATTTTTCCTTACGAAAGTGTACCATTCCGTCACCACCCTTCCCGGATAGTACCTGTATCTCAGCTTCATCAACAAACATGCTGTTATTATAATCAAAAAGAGGAGGTCACCTACAAATGACCTCCTCCAATGGGGGTTTCCTTTTATTTGAATTTTTTCTTCAGAATATCTTCCAGGGTAGGAACGCCGATTTCTTGCAGTTCATAACGAACTCGCTGCATCGGTTTATTGACCTTAATGATCCTGGTCAGGTCAATTGGTGTGGCAGATATGACCATATCCACATCAGAGGCATTGATGGTTTTCTCCAGGTCTTTGACCATTTCTTTGCCATACCCCATTGCCGGGAGGATGGTGCCGGTATCTGGATATTTTTTATAGGTAGCCAAAATAGATCCGACTGCGAAAGGTCGTGGATCCACAATTTCTTTGGCGCCAAACCGCCTGGCAGCAACCCAGCCAGCCCCATAAGCCATACCACCGTGTGTCAACGTTGGACCGTCTTCAATCACCAGCACACGCTTGCCTTTAATTCCATCCGGGTCATTTACAAATAATGGCGATGCAGCTTCGATGATGATCGCCTCCGGATTGATCGACCGTAAATTTTCGCGAACCGTGATGATATTTTCAGGATTAGCGGTGTCGACCTTGTTGATCACAAAGACATCTGCCAGATACAGGTTAGTTTCACCGGGATAGTATTTCAATTCATGCCCTGGACGATGCGGGTCAGCGACGACGATCGCCAGGTCTGGTTTGTAAAAGGAAATATCATTATTGCCGCCATCCCACAGAATGACATCTACTTCCTTTTCAGCTTCACGCAGAATTGCCTCATAGTCCACTCCGGCGAAAACCACAACGCCATTGTCAATGTGAGGCTCATATTCCTCGCGCTCTTCAATGGTGCATTCATGCTTATCTAGATCGGCATAGGTTGCGAAGCGTTGAACTTTTTGTTTCGCCAGGTCACCATAAGGCATGGGGTGCCGAATGGCAGCCACTTTGTAACCCATCTCAATCATTAACTTGGAAACACGCCGCGTTGTCTGGCTTTTTCCGCAACCCGTTCGCACAGCGCAAACCGATATCACTGGCTTGGTTGATTTCAGTTGGGTTGCTTTGGCTCCCATCAAACGGAAATCCGCGCCACAGGCATTGACGAGTGAGGCTTTATGCATCACATATTCATGCGGTACATCACTGTAAGCGAAAACCACCTGGTCAACATCATATTCCTCGATCAGTTTTGGTAGATCACTTTCTGGATAGATCGGAACTCCCTTCGGATATAAAGATCCGGATAATTCCGGTGGGTATTTTCTTCCTTCAATATTGGGGATCTGGGTTGCGGTAAATGCAACCACTTCGTAATCCTCATTATTACGGAAGTACACATTGAAGTTGTGGAAGTCACGTCCTGCTGCTCCCATGATGATTGTTCGCGTTTTTCGCATACAACTCTCCTTTTATTCAAATTTACATGATTTCAGGGACTTGGATACCTAACAACCCAAGACTATTAATAATAGTCTGTTTCGTGGCTGCCACTAATCTTAATCGGAAGGTACGAACCTCATCTTTCGCCGAAAGCACGGGGCAGTGGGTGTAGAAATCGTTGAACGCCTTCGCCAGATCGTAAGCATAATTTGCGATCACCAAAGGTTTAAGATCACGCCCCGCCTTTTCCACTTCCTGTGGGAAACGAGAAATGAGATCGACTAATACAATTTCCTTTTCTTCAAGATCGCTTGGATTACTCCATCCGCTTGGAATTTGATATTGCACTTTTCGCAAAATACTGTTGGCACGAACCGCAGCATACTGTATATATGGTGCAGCCTGCCCGTTGACATCCAGGGCAGTTTCCCAATCAAAGGTAACGATTTTGGTGTTATCACGAGATAGTAAAGAATATTTGATGGAACCTAAAGCAATCATGCGGGCGATTTGCTGTTTATCTTCGAGACCCAGTTCAGGATTTTTCTTATCAACAATTTCCATCGCACGCTTTTCGGCTTCGCGAATCAGATCCTCTAGCAGCACAACCGTCCCTTCGCGAGATGCAAGGGTGACATTACCGGGTAAATTGACGATCTCATAAGCAAGATGCTGGCACTGTTTCGCCCATTCATATCCTAACAATTCCAGCACTTTGAAGATCTGCTTCAGGTAAAGTGACTGGCGCACATCCACCACATAAATGGAACGATCTAATTTGTATTCTTCAAACTTTTTCACCGCCAGGGGAATATCTTTGGTTGCATAGAGAGAAGTTCCATCTGAGCGCAATAGAACCAGAACACGATACTCTTCCTTTGTTCCCAGCAGAGCATCCAGATCAATAATGACTGCTCCCCCCGGTCTTTCGTCTTTGGCAAGTCCTTTCTCGATCAATTCCTCAACAAAAGCTTTTCCGACATGCTCTACTTCGCTTTCAAAATAGAGCCGGTCAAAATGGATTCCTAGAATTTCATAAAGCCGCTCAAATGCATCTAGAGACCACTGGCGGGTTTCTTTCCACAGCGCAATGATCTCCGGATCGTGATTATCCCATGCTTGGAAATAACGGCGGATAGCCTCTTCATTTTCTTCGGATTCTTCTCGCCTTTTTACTGCCTCTGCGTACAGTTCCCCGATCCAGCTGATAGCATTTTCCGCGGGGGGTGTTTCCCCTTCGTGGAAATTTTCATAGTTCCACAACCAGGTGATCACATGCAGCCCAATATCGCCCAGATAATTGGCGCGGATCACTGTATTTCCGTTGAACTCCAGAATGTTAGATACGGATGCACCCAGCACGATATTGCGCAGGTGCCCCACATGGAACGCTTTATGCGTGTTAGGTTGTGAGAATTCCACCATGACTGTTTCATCGATAGGTGGATGAGAACCATAAAGCTGTTTTTCTTCAAGCACTTTCTCCACAACCATCTGTGAGAAACTCTTAGATGCAAAATAGATATTCAAATACCCCTTGACCGCTTCGCATTTCTCGAATTCTGTTCCAATGTCAAGTTTGCTTGCTATCATCTCAGCCAGCTCAGCCGCGCGATGTGCAACGTTGCCCTTCTTACCAGAACGAGTCTCTTGCGCAGCTATTTGAAAAAAGGATGTGGAAATTCCCCAATGCCCACTGAATGGGATCAAACTCCACTGCAGGGTACTATTTTCTAATCCTTCCTGCTTCAGGATAGGATTGATCTGCTCTTCGATTTGTATTTTATATCTATCAAACATAGGTCCTTATAAAATGAAAAGCGGGAGAATTGCCCTCCCGCATTCAACTCGCAGAAATCATAGTACGTGAATAAAAAGATTATTTCTCGAGGGCAACTAATTGTTTCATCAACCGGCTTTTGCGACGTGCTGCATTGTTCTTGTGAATGACGCCTTTGCTGGCAGCTTTATCCAGAGCTTTAACAGCTTCCAGCACTCTCGTTTTTGCTTCTTCTTTTTCATCGGAAGCAATCGCTACACGTGCTTTTTTAACCATGGTACGTGCTTCACCGCGGAAGACTCGATTTTGAAGTCGCCGTTTTTCATTTTGTTTATTGCGTTTAATAGCAGATTTAATATTTGCCAACCTGACCTCCAAAATAACTAACTTGCAAGGCTCGATTTTACTAGACAGTCCCCTTTTTGTCCAGCTGGAAAAGGAGCTCGTGTGTGAGCTCCTTCGTTTTATTTGTCCTGCAAGACCGCCAGACCGGGCAGTTCGATCCCTTCTAACATCTCTAAGGATGCCCCACCCCCGGTGGAAATATGCGAGATTTTATCTGCTAGCCCTGATTTATTTACCGCCGAAACAGAATCCCCGCCACCGATGATACTAACTGCACCGCTTTCAGCAACTGCTTTTGCTATGGCAAAAGTACCTTTTGCGAAATTGGGGAATTCGAACACGCCCATCGGACCGTTCCATACTACGGTTTTTGCGCCGGCAATTTCTTTGGCATACGCAGTCACCGTTTCGGGACCAATATCCAGAATCCTCCATCCATCCGGAACAGGACCGGTCGGCATGGTCTTTTGAGTAGCATCATCTTCAAACTTATCCGCAATCACCATATCAACTGGCAAGCGTAATTTATTCGAACCCTGCTCAACCAGTTCGCGTGCCACATCCAGCACATCATCTTCCACCAGTGAGTCACCCACTGGATACCCTTGCGCTTTAAAGAAGGTATTTGCCATACCGCCACCGATCAAGACCTGATCTGCTTTTTGCAACAGATTGCGGATCACGCCGATTTTATCACTTACTTTAGCACCGCCCAGAATTGCGATGAATGGTCGTTCAGGATCCTCAATTACCTGACCCAGGTATTGAATTTCTTTCTCCATCAAGAATCCAGCTACAGCTGGTAAATAATCAGCTATTCCCGCGGTGGATGCATGGGCACGGTGAGCAGACCCGAAAGCATCATTCACGAAGATATCCGCCAAACTGGCAAGTTCTTTCGCCATTGCAGGATCGTTTTTCTTTTCTTCCGCATGGAAACGGGTATTTTCTAACACCAGCACCTGTCCATTCTCCAAAGCCTGTGCTGCTTTCTCCGCCACCGGTCCAATGCAATCTTCTGCAAACAGAACTTTCTGCGGAATTAAAGTACCCAGATATTCAGCCACCGGTTTGAGGCTGTATTGCAGGTCCACACAATCCTTTGGTCGTCCCAGGTGAGAACATAGGATCACAGCTGCGTTTTTATCCAGCAGATATTCTATAGTGGGAAGTGCTGCCCGGATGCGGGTATCATCACTCACTACACCATCCTTGATAGGAACATTGAAATCTACACGGACCAACACTTTTTTATTCGTTACATCAATATCTTTGATTGTTTTTTTAGCGAACATGGCTTCCTCTCATTTCAAGATATAAAAAAGGCATAATCAGTGGGGGTTTCTCAGCCGATTATGCCTATCTTTTTTAGACCTGTATAGTTTTAGAGATCTTTAGCAATTTTCGCAGCCAGATCTGCGGTGCGGCATGAGTAACCCCATTCATTGTCATACCAAGTTACGACCTTGACCATTGTACCGCCCATGACCATGGTAGATTCCCCGTCAATGATGGAAGAGCGCGAATCGCCTTTGAAATCCATCGAAACCAGTGGCTCATCACAGAATCCCAGAATACCTTTCAATTTACCCTCAGCAGCTTCCTTGAAAGCGGCAGTCAATTCCTCCACAGAGGTCGGTTTTTCAACATTTACCACAAAATCAACGATGGACACAGTGGGGGTAGGAACACGCAGCGCCATACCATCAAATTTTCCCTTCAGATCAGGAATGACCAGGGCAATTGCTTTCGCAGCTCCTGTTGTGGTTGGGATGATATTCAAGGCAGCTGCGCGTGCTCTGCGTAGATCTTTGTGAGCCAGATCCAGGATCTTCTGGTCATTGGTGTAAGAATGGATGGTGGTCATCATACCGCGTGTAACATGCCAGTTGTCATGCACAATTTTCACAGCCGGTGCCAAACAGTTGGTCGTGCAGGAAGCATTGGATAAAACATGATGCTTGGCAGGATCATAAAGATCATCATTCACACCCAGAACGATGGTGATGTCTTCATTCTTCGCGGGAGCGGAAATAATAACTTTCTTTGCCCCACCTTTTTCAATATGGGCACCCGCACCAGGTTTCCCCTTGGCAGGATCGCCTAATTTATCGCGAAATACACCGGTTGATTCGATGACGATATCCACACCCAGATCTTTCCAGGGCAGGTTGCCTGGATCCTTTTCAGCCAGAACTTTGATCGGTTTACCATCGATTACAATTGAGTTTCCATCAACTTCAACTGTTCCGGGATAAATTCCATAGTTTGAATCGTATTTGAATAAATGAGCATTGGTTGCTGCATCGAAGAGATCATTAACCGCGACGACTTCTAGTTCATCTCCGTGACGTTCTTTGATTGCCTTCAATACTTGACGACCAATGCGACCAAAACCATTAATTCCAACTTTTACTGCCATGATCGTATTCCTCCAAGATTTTTTTGAATTTTACCACGCCCTCATTTTTTAATGAGGAGCATTTAGGTTTTATTAAGGGGTCCGGTTTTCGCTTCCAGTAAATCCATGACGACTTCAGCCAATTTTTGATTGGAATGACGCCAGGGGACATCTTTATCAGCTAAAGAAGCATAATAAATGGAGTATTGCTCTTCCAATTCGGCATCGGGCAACACCCATTCCACCCCTTTGGGTAATTTGGGGTCAAAATTGTTATTGCAGATGATCACATCAAAATGGATATTTTCCAGGTGTTGTTCGATCACTTTAATGTGGTCAATACAGCGATAGCCATCCGTTTCACCATGTTCATTTGCTACATTACAGATAAAGAATTTCATCGCTTTGCTGGAATTGATCGCTTCCGCAAGACCGGGTACCAGTAAGTTGGGCAGGATGCTGGTATAGAGGCTTCCCGGTCCTATAACAATTAGGTTAGCATTTAGAATAGCTTGTACTGCGGGGGGATAGGGTAGTGGATTGCTGGGTTCGATCCACAAGCGCTTGATCTTCCCCTCAGTGAGCGCGATGCGGCTCTCTCCAGTCACATTAACGACCTGTTGCGTATCTTTGGATTCGATCTCTGCCACCAGATTGACATCAAGCAGCGTGGAAGGCAGCACCCTCCCACGAATAGCCAGAACCCGTCCCGATTCTGCCACAGCTTCCTCAAATGACCCGGTAATATCAGCAAGAGCACTGATAAAAAGATTTCCCAGCGAGTGACCATTCACTCCAGCGCGTTCTCCAAAACGATACTGAAACACCTGAGTCAGCAGCTCTTCGTCGTTTGATAGGGCTATAAGGCAGTTGCGGATATCACCTGGTGGTAAGATGCCAAGGCTCTGGCGAAGTTGACCTGACGAACCGCCATCATCTGCGACCGTCACCACCGCTGTTAGGTTGTGGGAATACTGCTTAAGTCCGCGCAGTAAAGTTGATAATCCGGTACCGCCTCCGATAGCGACTACTCTCGGTCCCTTATCTTTTTTCTTGTAGCTTGACAAGGTATCAAGCACCATGGTGCCAGGTTTAATGAATGGTCTTATCAAAGCTTGATAAAAACGCAAAAATCCATAAACACTCAACGCCAAGCCGATGATACAAATTACAATTCGCAGCCAAACCGAATTTTGTAGACGGAAGGGCAGGTTTCCCATCGGAATAGCATTACGAGCATGAATTTCAAGGGAAATAAAGAACGCAAAACATAAAAGTCCGATCATGAAAAGTAGCAGCCAGCGTTTTACCCCGATTCCCGGCTTCAACCATCGCAGGATCCGTTTCCTGGATATCCGAGCTCTTTTTTTAACCGTAGTAGAAAGATCACCCATTAGATTGCATGATAGCAGTGATTTTTACGTTCGTCAACTTGTTCTGTTAGAAAAAAAGTATAATGATCTCCATGAAAACCATCCTTTCTTTTGACATCGGTGGAACAAATATCCGTGCTGGGCTTTTTAATGAAAAATCGAATAAGCCCATTTATCAAAAAAAAGTAAAAACGAGCGGTCAAAACCGCACTCCTTTAGAAAATATCATCGCGTTGATTGATGAGATTCAGACAGATCATCCCCAACTGGATGCTATCAGCCTGGCGGTACCTGGAAATGTAGATGACAAGAAAGGGATTATTATTCAAGCACCAAATGTGGGCGGCTGGAAAAATATTCCCCTGCGCCAGATCATTCAGGACCGTTTCAATATCACACCTTCCATCGAAAATGACGCCAGTATGGCAGCCTATGGAGAATGGAAGCATGGCGCAGGCAAAAACCATCAGTACATTTTTTATATGACCATCAGCACCGGCATTGGTGCTGCTGTGATTGACGATGGGCATCTGATCACCGGTTTTCGCGGGTTGGGTACCGAAAAAGGACACATGACCATTCTGGATGGCGGACCTGTTTGTTCCTGTGGAAAGCGAGGACATCTTGAAGCTCTGGCATCCGGACCAGGCATCGCTGCCTATGTGCATAAAAAGATGGCTGAAGGTGTTCCGACCAGCCTTCCTGATGATTCCAAACCCACTGCCGAACTGATCGCCAGTGCCGCAAAGAATGGAGATCAACTTTCCATCGATGCATTTCAGATGGCTGGCTACTATCTGGGTGTGGGCATCGCTAATTACCTGCACATCTTCAATCCCTCTTGTATCATTTTAGGGGGTGGTGTGTCCTTCAGTGGCAATATCCTTATGGAACCTTTGATGGCTTCATTAAAGGAACATGTCATCAGCCAAGAATACTTGAAGGAAGTTGAGATCACTCCCGCTCAACTCGGCGATGATGCAGGCTTGATCGGCGCTTTTCAGTGGAGTATGGATCACCTGTAGTTTTTGAGATAAGGATTTCCGTTTACGAATTTGCGGTAGAAGATAATTCCCAAAAACCTCTACTACCGATACAATTACCCAAAATCATTCCGAAGGGGTACTGTTATGCGCATAAATCCAGGGCCAATTTCTGAAAGTCTTATCGAACGAGATAAGAAGGTCATCTCATCTTCTTATCCACGTGGTTATCCATTTGTCATGGACCACGGAAAAGGCGTTGAAGTATGGGATGCGGATGGAAGACGTTATCTGGATTTTGCCGCAGGCATCGCGGTCAATTCCACCGGACACTCCCACCCGGAAGTGGTAGCTGCCATCACTGAACAAGCACAGAAATTTATTCACATCTCTTCGGATTTTTATCACGAGAAGTGGATTCAATTAGCAGAAAAATTAGATGAAATTTCGCCATTTCATCTGCCGGCTATTTCCTTCATGGCAAATTCTGGTTCAGAAGCAGTGGAAAGCGCCTTGAAATTAGCCAAGTACTATACTGAGCGCTCGCAATTCATAGGGTTCCTCGGTGGCTTTCATGGTCGCACAGCAGGTTCATTATCCATGACTGCCTCAAAGCTGATCTACCACCGCTCATTTTACCCCCTCATGAATGGTGTTACCCATGTACCCTTTCCAAATCCATACCGCCCATTGCTTCAAATGAATGCGGGCGAAAATACGGCGGATGCGGTTATTCGTTATATGGAAGAGGTAGTTTTCCATAAGCTGCTCCCACCCACAGAGGTGGCTGGCATCCTGATAGAGCCTATCCAGGGTGAGGGTGGCTACATCTATCCGCCCGATAATTTTCTGCCCGCGCTACGCCAACTCTGTGATAAATATGGCATCCTACTCATCGCCGATGAGGTTCAATCAGGCATGGGACGCACCGGTAAATGGTGGGCTATTGATCATTATGGCGTCGAACCTGATATCCTCTGCATCGCAAAAGGCATTGCTTCCGGCGTGCCCATGGGAGTGATGATGGCAAAAGCAGAATTGATGCCCTGGCCCAGTGGCTCACATGGAAACACCTTCGGTGGTAATCCGCTTGCGTGTGCGGCTGCGTTGAAAACGATTGAATTGATCGAGACCCAGTACCTTGAAAATGCTCAAAAAATGGGGAAGATCGCCCTTGAAATGCTTCAGGACATGCAAAATGACCATCCCAGTATCGGAGATGTTCGCGGGAAAGGGTTGATGATCGGCGTCGAATTTGTTAAGGATAGGCAAACCAAAGAACCTGCCGTTGATCTTCGCAATGAGGTTGTAGACCAGTGTTTCAGCAAGGGGCTGCTCACATTGGGTTGTGGTGACAGCACCATCCGCATTACCCCTCCCCTTTGCATCACAGAACAGGAAATAAGAGAAGGATTAGAAATCTTTTCTGCGGCTATAAAAGAGGCGGAATCTCATTTATAATCTTTTCATATTATAAAGTATGGAAAGATGATGTTTCCTGATTTTCGAGTTCGGCAGCGAGATTATTTACTGGAGATTTCCAAAGCATTGACCCAGGAATTAGACCTGGATGTTTTGTTGAATTTGATTTTAAAATATGCCATCGAGATGCTCAGCGGGCACGCTGGCTTGATAGCGCTGCGCTCTGAAGGAAAGGGATGGCAGATTCGTGTATCGGAGGGGATTTCACCTGATTTTCTTTCCCATATGGAGCCTTTTCTTAAACAGATCCCCGATGATCAGGATCCAGAAAAATTTGAAGTTCCCGAAGTCAACCGCATCCTTAACGAGATCACATTTTCCGCCACGCTTGGTTTATTAAGTGGAGTAGGCTTACCTCTGGTTACGCAAAAAACAGTGGTGGGTTTGATCTTCATTTTCCGCAGCTATGCCGGTCTTTTCACTAGTAATGATCGAGCCCTGCTGAACAGTTTTGCTAACCAGGCTGCAATCGCGGTTCAAAATGCCCAGCTTTATGCCATCGTCAATCGCAGCAAGCAGCGCCTGGATGCAATTTTTGATTCCGCAGCCGATGGTATTTTGCTGCTTAACTCCAAGCAGGTTATCGAGCGCTGTAATCCTGCTTTCTCGCGCTTGGTTTCCAAATCGCCAGAAAATGTTCATGGAAAACCACATGACCAGATTGTACGCCTTGATAAAACCACCGAGGATATTACCCTTGAAAAAGCCATAGCCGGTGGCTGGCCATTAACACCACACGCTCAACTCTATGTGGAGGGAGATCTCATCCGTGATGGATTACCTTCCCTTCCTATTGGCATCACCTACGCCCCCATGCTCTCGGATAGTAATAAATTGACTAATATTATCGCCACCTTTCGCGATATCACCAATTTCCGAAAAGCAGATGAAGCGAAAACCACTTTCATCTCCATCGTAAGCCATGAATTGAAAACACCGGTTGCCCTTATTAAGGGGTATGTGTGTACCCTCAATCGCAAGGATGTGGAATGGGATAGTGAATTTGTGGATGAAAGTCTGAAGATCATTGAGGAAGAAGCCGATCACCTCAATGAATTAATCGAGAACTTGTTGGATGCTACTCGCCTGCAATCAGGTAGCTTTGCTATCCAGAAAACAGATATTTCCATCCCCAATATGGCACACAGATTGGTAGGAAGATTCCAGACTCAAACGGATAAACATACCTTCAAGATCAACTTTCCTGAAGATTTCCCCTCCATCCTAGCGGATGATACCCGCATTGAACAGGTTCTTACGAATTTGATTTCGAATGCTATTAAATATTCTGAAAAGGGAGAGATCACTATCAGTGGGGAAGCCCGTCGTGATAAAATTATTATTTGTGTGAGTGATGAAGGACCAGGAGTTGCTCCCCAGGATCTTCCTTTTGTTTTTGACCGTTTTTATCGCTCCTCGGATGCAGCTCGTAAGACAAAGGGAGCCGGATTGGGGTTATATCTCACCAAACAGATCATCGAAGCTCACCGGGGAAAGATATGGATAGATACCGAGAGAGATAAAGGTGCCAGATTTTGTTTTTCTCTCCCACGAAATGATTAATAAAAACATGAAAAATATATTTTGCTGTCAAGAAAGAAAGGAATTCTATTACCATGCCTAAAACGCAAGTTGCTTGCCCACAGTGTCATCAACCGAATATCGTTGAAATTCAGCAGATCTTCGACCAGAGTCAGGACCCAACCGCAAAACAAAAATTATTGAATGGTGCCGTCAATGTCATCCAATGCCCCACCTGTGGCTACAGCGGGATGATCGGAACTCCCATCGTATATCACGATCCGGAAAAAGAGCTGCTGCTGACATTTTTCCCACCGGAAAGCAATATCCCATTAAATGAACAGGAAAAACAGTTAGGACCCCTCATCAATAAAGTGATCGATAGTTTACCCCCTGAAAAACGCAAAGCCTACGTGCTGCAGCCGCAATCAATGTTGACGTTCCAGACGTTAATTGAGAAGATCCTCGAAGCAGATGGGATCACCAAAGAAATGATCGAAGATCAGCAGAAAAAAATCCGTCTCATACAGCGTCTCTTGACTATTCCAGATGCAGAATTAGAGATAACCATTGAACAAGAAAAAGATCAATTTGACATGCCATTCTTTGCTCTTTTCTCACGTCTGATGCAATCTGCCGTCGCGCAGAAAGACAACCAAGCCGTGAAAAAACTGGAACAGGTCCAAAATATTCTCTTTGAAAAAACCGAAACCGGAAAAGAACTGTACAAATCCTCCCAGCAAACGCAACAAGCACTCAAAGCGCTGCAAGAAGCAGGGAAAGATGGTGGCTTGACCAGAGAAAAATTACTGGATGTGATCCTGAATGCAAAAAGCGATACAGAAATAGCCACCATTGTCAGCCTGGCAAGAAACGGGATGGATTATACCTTTTTCCAATTGCTCAGCCAGAAAATTGATGATGCAACGGAGAAAGAAAAAACACGCTTAACCGAACTGCGTGAAAAATTGCTCGATCTCACCAGTGAAATTGATAAACATGTTCAGGAAGAGTATTCCCAAACCAAACGACTGCTAGATAAGATCATCCAAGCGCAAGATATTGAAGCAGAGACCGAAAAGAATTTGGAGAATATCACCGAATTATTCCTGCAGGTTGTCGAAGACGAAATTGCGAATGCCAGAAAGCAAGCCGACCTCGATCGCATTCAAAAGCTCGAACGCGTGATGATAGTCATCCAAAAAGCCATGGAACCCCCGGCTGAAGTGAAGCTTATTGAAGATATGCTGGCACTCCAAGATCAAGCAGCACTGGATGCTTTCCTGGAGGAACATCAGGATAAGATCACGCCGGAATTCATCCAATTATTGAACAGCATCATCTCGCAAGCCGGAAATGAAAATGAAGGTGATGAAAACTTGCAGGAAATTAAGGATCTGTACCAAAAAGTGCTGCGTTTCTCGATGAAGAAAAATCTATCTGGAAAATAAAGATCACTGCACCGGGTTATTAAGCCTAAACCCATAACCCCGTACAGTTTCGATAAATTCGAAATCTTTTTCAATTTCAGCGAGGCGATAGCGCAAGCGTCTCACCAGAGCGTCGATCGCCTCGTTGGATATTCCCTCTCCACTTGATTCCGCCCAAACACACGCTACGATCTCGCTGCGCGTTACGATACAGCCCATATTCTCATATAAACACTTTAACAGCGTGAATTGCTGGATGGAAAGAGGAGGATCAATCTTCTGTTCCTTGACCCACACGGTATCATTTTCTTTATCGATATACAGCACCCGGTATGCCTGTTCTTCGGAAAGAGGAATGGTTGCATCAGATGAGATATACAAGAACTCCTGGATCAGTGCAATCTGAATAACATCACCTTCATGCAGCTGGGTAACTTCATGGATGCGTTTATGATTGATATAGGTCCCATTTTTACTTTGCAGGTCCTCAATATACAATCCATTATCCATGAAAAAAACCCTGGCGTGCCTTCGCGAGACTTGCCGGTCTTCAATCACTACTTCACAGCATGCATCTCTCCCTAAAACCAATTCCTGCTCGATCAGCCATTGCTTGCTGTTGAGCAAGCCATTTTGAGCAATAAGTAAAGCGGTACCGTTTCTTTTTTCCATACTTTATATATAATAATACATTCATTCAAGGCGTATAATCTTTAATCAGGAAAAAACATGGCGATATCCAGAAAACCAGGAGAAATTTTACAGAACCGCTATCTGATCAAGAAGATCATCGGTCGTGGAGGTATGGGCAGCGTGTACCTTGCCGATGATACCCTGCTTGAAGGACGTAAATGCGCCCTGAAAGAAGTGGAATACGACCGTTCGTTGGACAACATTCTGATCAAAGAAGCGCAGGGGCAATTCATGCGTGAAGCGACCATCCTGGCACGCCTTGACCATCCCAACCTGCCGAAGGTTTCTGATTTCTTTTCCATTGAATCATGCGATTACCTTGTGATGGATTATGTACCAGGTGAAGACATACGCACGCTTATTCTTCAGGCAAAACACGAAGAGAAGTTCCTCCCCATTTCCGATATTCGTAATTGGGCACAGCAGCTGGGAGATGCGCTCAGCTTTCTCCACAGCCAAGAACCTCCCATTGTGCATCGCGATATAAAACCCAGCAACCTTAAAATCACTCCTAGCGGCTTACTGAAACTGGTGGATTTTGGTCTGGTCAAAATCATGGTACCTGATGATGTGACCATCACCGTTATACAAGGGCAGGGTACTGCTATCTACACACCCCTCGAGCAATATGGCGGGGATGGCATCCATACCGACATCCGTAGCGATATTTATTCCTTTGGCGCCACGCTCTATCACCTCACCACTAATGTACAACCTCCTGACGCGCGTGAACGTTTCCTCAACCCCAATAAACTCACCCTCCCCAGCGAGATCAATCCTGCCATTTCATCACAGATTGAAAAAGCCATCTTATGGGCGCTTGAATTGCACCCGGATGACCGCCCTCAAACTGTGAAACAATTTACCGATGCATTGCTGGGGAACACCAAACAGTTAGCAGAAAAGGTCTATCCTCGCATTGATTACAACCGCTTCTCTTCAAACAAGACCGTAAAAACATTGTTCTGGATTTCAGCTAGTCTTGCTTTTATCAGCTTTTTGATCAGTTTTTTTGCCTGAGCTTTCTTTGGCTTTCCTCAGTCGTATAGCTTGTGATAGAATTCCTGCTCCTCCACCAATACCGGTCAGCAAGCTAACCCAAATGATCAACCTCCCAAGTTCCAGCAGGTTTGTGCGTGCGAAACTCCCCGGCAGCTCAAACTGGAACCATATCAGGCATACATACCCCGTAATAATGGCAAATAAACCAATAGTTGTACCGCCCAGCAGGGAGAAATAACGCTGGGTGAGCAAATAGAATACATAAGCAATTCCTAATATTGCCAATGTTGCCAGGAACCATTGCAGTGTCCCCGGGAGTGGGCTGACCTCTTCTTCCTCGATTACTTCTTCTGTTTCTTCAGAATTGTCCTGGTTAATAATCTGGTTTGGATTGATGATGGTTGGCGCAGGTGTGGGGGTGATTTCACTGACTACACCTCCTTCTTCACTGGTGATATCCAACAGGAAGATCTCTGAATTCTTTGCCGGGTCGCTTTGCGCTCGAATTTCCACCCTGCCGAAGGATTGCAGCAAATAAGACATGGTCGCAACCCCATTTTTTGTTTCACTTTCAGCAATGGTAGATTGTTCGATCTCACCGACATGATCAACCATGAAATATACCACCGTCCCATCCGGTACAGGTAGCCCATTCCGATCCAGAATGATACCTGTTTTAATGGGCAATGCATCTCCAACCCGGAAGAGCAAGTTTTCAATCCCCATTAGCTCACTTTCCGCACGCTTCGCTTCAGGCATATTTTCCACATCCACTTCCAGGCTGATGATCTGGTCGGGATCGGGATAGGTCATCTCGATCAGGTCATAACCAACAACAGGGATGGATACGGGAGCATGTCCCTTAGGAACAATCTCTTGAAAAAGCAAACGAGCAGCAGTATCAATAAAAGCTGAAGTTTTGCTGTAAAGACAGTAATAAGCATCAATATAAGTCAGATCGGTCGCATCCAGATAGAAAGGATCATTGAATGCAAAAACGATCACTTTTTTATCCCGTAGCAAGTCAGGGTTTTCTGACAACAGGCGTTTGAGGGCATCCGCGCCGGAGCGGTTCTCATCCAGATCAAGGATGGAAAAAACCAACCAGTTCGCTTCGGATATGAAACTGCCTATATCCGCCCTACCTTGTGGATCATTTAAATACTCTGTTAGGTCTTGAAAGGAATATGAACGCAATCTTCGTTCAACAATTTGCCCCGTACCATTAGTACCGTACAGTTGTGCCACCGTATCCTGCAGGTCGCCGCTTCCCAGGATGGTTTCTGTCTCGCAATTGGTACACTGTGTCGCATCCAGTGAATCGGTGATAAAGATGATGCGGTCACTGGTTGTTGGCGGATCCGGTAATATAGCCGATAATTCATCCAACGATGGATTGATCAGAGTTGCGGCATTCCGCGCAATTTTTGAATTGGTATCGTATCCCTGCCCGATGATGCCCAGCATGGTCTCATCCGGATAGACATTGGATGGCGTGAAAGCAGGATAGATCTTGTATTTTAATGCCAGAATACGCAGCACCGATTCATCCACCCTTTCAGCAAACGCATCATCTTCACGATATTTCTGTGTGAAAAAATCCAGCGTATTGCGAATGGTCACCAGCTCGCTTTCATCATCTGTGGATTGGAAATCATCCAGATACAGCAGGTCATTGCCCGCCAAAAAAGCATTCAGTGCAATCTGTTTGGCATCAAATCGTTCATTATTGGGGTCGAAGAACTTTCGGATGGCACTACCCCCCAGGCTATCCGAAACCAGAATACCGCCTGCGCTGCGCCACGCGCTGAACTGCTCGAGATCCATGATGGAGCTCAGCGCTGAAGAATCAAAGCTTACCGGCTTAGTGGTTTCTCGGATGTTTCCTTGAAAACCCTGGTAGCGAATGTGGCTCACCAGAAAACCATCTGCAATCTCTGTACTGGCTGCAGTTTCTGATACCGCCACAGAAAAGAAAGGAGCTAATTCAATGAGCTTCAATTGTTCCAGCGATTTTCGTACCGTCGCCACTTCTTCCTCGGGGAGCCGATCAGAACTCCCCCTGCCCGGGAAATGCTTTGCGATCACCGCCATTTTGCCATCGCTGCCGCTGTGCAGTCCACTGATGAATGCCTTTCCCAGTTCACCCACCCAATAGGGATCACCCCCGTAAGTACGTGTACTGAGGCTGGCATTACTGCCCGTGTAACTGGAGTCAAGCACATCCAACGATGGTCCCAAAAGTAGATTGAATCCCAACGCTTGTAATTCACGGGCTAACAGTTCCCCGCTCGAATTAGCCAGGTCAGTGGAAAAGGTCGCCCCGACCGCCATCTGGTTTGGCAGGGTTGATAACCCGGAGATGATCTGGTCAAACGGGTAAGAATCTCCATCTTGCGAAATGCCTATGAATAACGGTACATAATTATCGCTAACCTGTTCTAACTCTTCATTGATAAAACCTGTCAGGCTGTTTTCGCGCACGGTTTGTTGTAATTGCGAAGTGAGTTCAAAGGTCGTTTGGATAGTATCCTCTGGACCGCTGAAATTATCATTGTCACGGGTGAGCATAACGCCCCCCACCTGATAATCTCGCAGCAGAGCATACAAAGCAGAATCCTCTTCGATAGTATTACCATTAAAGGTAATCAGAAACAACTGCCCGATCTTTTCTTCGGCAGTCATCTTCTCTAATAATTGTTGCGCTTTTTGCGTATAAGTGCTTTCTTGCTTTTGGCTGCTGGCGTATACCGGTGCGCTTGACCCCATCAGTAGGGCAAGAATACTTAAAACCAAAAAGAAGCGGGAACTCTTCTTTTCCATTTCCTCTATTATAAAAGGGAAATCGTTTGTTTAGGGGTTTTTCGTGAGAACTTGCTGGGCTGTTATAAGGTCGTCGCAGAAAAATCCATCCACGTCCCAGCCAATCAATGTTCGCATAAGATCCGCATCATTGACGGTATAGGTGTTAACGCGCCGCATCCGTGCATGTTGTTTTTCGATGAAGGCTGCCGATACATTGGAATGATGCGGGTGGATTAGATCAGGACTGTTATTAGGAAAAAGCACCATTTCCAGCTTTCCTAAAAAACCAGGCAACGTCAACAGACCTACCGGGCACTCGGGCAGCAGCGCCCGCGTCAGGCGTACATTCTTGGGAATGAATGAAGAAAAGATCACCGTCTCCTGAACATTGTGCGCCTTCACCAGCGCTGCCACTTTCTGCACCAGTTCAGTGTTTCGCTTCTTGGCATTCTTCAGCTCGATATTGATCAAAGCTTGCTTCCCCACCAAGTCAAACACTTCCTCTAAAGTAGGGATACGTTCTCCTGTGAGTTCCACTGAAAACCAGCTGCCGGCATCCAATGCCTGGATTTGTGCCAGTGTCAGGTCGCCCACTTCCCCGTTGCCATTGCTGATCCTATCAACCGTGTCATCATGGATCACCACCACCGTGCCATCCCGGCTGAGCGTGACATCCAGTTCCAGTGCCTGCGCGCCCATATCCATCGCCTTTCGAAAGGAAGCCAGGGTGTTTTCGGGAGCGTATTTGGATGCCCCGCGATGGGCAAACACGACCGGTCGGTTCAGTTCATACAAACGATGATTGATCATGATTAACCTCGAATTCGCATTATAGCACACACCCTAGCAATCATTCCTGCCCTGCTAAGAAAAAGGAATGGAGCATGCAAGCCGAGCGTCAGCGAAGAGTTTATCAACATCCACTAATCCAGTCAACCGAATATGTCATGGTGAGCGCTAGCGAAGAATCTGTCAGCCACGATATAAAACCAGCCGGCAGGAATACAATTTGTGGTAATTCTGCCACTCTTCCTTTGTGATCTATCCATGTATAGACTTCGCCATGAACAGATTCTTCGGTCGTTGCGCTCCCTCAGAATGACGCATAAAAGTCATGTTAGCGCAAGCGAAGCATCCTCCAACCGTAATACAAAACATCTCACATACAGATTTTTCCTCCTTTATAATGATTAATATGAAAGTAAGCGTCATCATCCCGGTTTACAATGAACAAACCTCTCTACTCTTTACCTACCACAAGGTAAAAGAGACCAACCTGGTGGATGAGATGCTCTTTGTGGATGATGGCTCCAGCGACATGTCCCCTTCCATCCTATCTTCTATCCAAGACCCCATCGTAAAAGTCTATACACATGAGACCAACCGCGGCAAAGGCGCTGCTGTGCGCACCGGATTGCAGCATGCCAACGGGGATGTCATCCTTATTCAGGATGCCGACCTGGAATACGACCCGCGCGATTATGCTGCCCTGCTCAAACCATTCCATGACCAGCAAGCGCAGGTGGTATATGGCTCCCGATTCTCTGAAGCAATGCCGGAAGGCATCCTCTTCTGGAACAAACTCGCCAATCGCTTTCTCACTTTCACCACCAACTTACTGTATGGTACGCACCTCACCGATATGGAAACGGGTTATAAGGTCTTTCATAAAGATGTTCTAAAGCAAATGACTCTCACTTCAGATGGCTTCGAGATCGAGCCTGAGATCACCGCCTTATTATTAAAGAAGAATATTCCCATTCTTGAAGTTCCCATCCGTTTTCACCCGCGCGCTTACCATCAAGGAAAAAAGATCCGCCCGCGCGATGCCTTCATCGCGCTATGGACCCTGTTGAAGGTTCGTTTTACGCGTGTTTAATCGCTTGCTGGTCGCATATCGCGTACCACCAGCTGAATTCCCCCGTTGAAATCATTGACCGCGTAATGAAATGCCACATCCACATAACTATCCAGAAAATCGTACACATCCCCCATCCCGAACGCGATCGCATCCCACAGCACGTATCCATCCCGTAGTTTCAATTTCAGGTGATTCTTCGCGGTGCCCACCTGTCGTTTTTCCTCCACCTTTAAACCACGCATGAACAACAGCGGTTTGCGGTTGCCCTCCCCGGTCGGTTCGAATGCTTCCAGCGCGCGCATGATGTTTGGGATCTTTCCATTCACATCCGTGCCCTGCACTTCTCCATCCAGCCATGCTTTAGAAGTGACGCTTTCCCAATCCACCGTTTCCAGCGCAATTTGCGAGAGGTTCTCCTTCAGAGCTTCGAGGTTTTCTTTTTCCACCGTCAATCCAGCTGCCATGCTGTGCCCACCGTACTGCACCAGCAAGTCCGCACAGCGATCCAGCGCCTGCGTGATATGAAACTCCGGGATGCTGCGGCACGAAGCGCGGATCAAGCCGTTATGGTTGGTACCCACGATGGCTGGCAAGTAATATTCATCGCATAATTTGGAAGCCACCAACCCCACGATACCCTCGTGAAATTCCGGGTTCACCGTAAAGATGATCCGTTTCTCTCGCTGAATGTTCGGATCTCGGATAGCGATCGCGTATGCGCTTTCCGTCTCGCCCCGCCGTTCCACGTTCAGATTGTTCAAAGTGGCTGCCAGCACCATGGCTTCATCCGCATCGCTGGTCGTCAGTAATTTCCACGCCAGCATGGCAGAATCCAGGCGCCCTGCTGCGTTCAGGCGCGGACCGATGCGAAAGCCAATGTGCTCGGCGCTCACCTCAGCCGGGCTCGCAATCCCGCTCTCCGCGATCAAGGCGCGCAGCCCGGGACGTTTGCCCTCGTGGATCTTCTCCAATCCTTTTTTAACGAATGTGCGGTTCTCCCCCACCAGCGGCACCACATCCGCCACCGTGCCCAGCGCCACCAGGTCCAGATATTTCTCGATATCCTCCCTGCTCTTTTCAACCCGCTGGAACAGCGCCATCACCAATTTATAAGCTAAGCCCACCCCGGCAATGTGAAAATTGGGATAGATCTCATCATCCTTCTTCTGGCAGATGACAGCAATCGCTGGTGGAGTGCTTTCACCCGGCAGGTGGTGGTCGGTCAGGATCACATCCATCCTCAGCTCCTGCGCCAGCCGCACTTCCTCGCTGGAGCGAATGCCGCAATCTACCGTGACCAGTACTTGTGTGCCCAGCTCCGCCAGGTTGCGCATGGCATCCATGTTCAAACCGTAGCCCTCCGCAAAACGATCCGGGATGTAGGGCTGTACCTCTGCCCCCAATTCCAGCAGCGCCTGCGTCAGCAACGCGGTGCCGGTGATGCCATCCACATCGAAATCACCGTACACCACCATCTTCTGGTGTGTCTGGATGGCTTGCTCAATGCGCTCCACCGCCTTGGGGATATCGCTCAATAGATAGGGATCCAGAATTTCCCCTTCATCATGCAGGAACTGCTCCGCGCTGGCGGCATCTTCATAACCGCGGTTATACAAGATCTGCTGGATCAGTGCGGGATATTCCTGCAATGCATCCTTTACCGCGGGTGGAACAGGCTTCGGCAACATCCATTCTTTGTTGCTGTAGCTCAGTTTTTTTGCGTTGTTGGGTTCAGGCATACAACCTTTCTAACGGATATAGCGGCGCGGCATGCGCGCTGCCATCCCGCAGATCACTTCATAATTGATGGTGTTCCAATCCTGCGCCAGGTCGGTTGCACTGAGGGCGTTGCCATTTTGCATTCCAATCAGCGCTACCTCATCCCCCACCTGTGCATCCGGCACTTCATCGATATTGATCAAGCACTGGTCCATGCACACCGAGCCCACCACAGGTACTTTCTTTCCCCGCAGCAATACATGATTTCCATTCACGCGCCGCATGCCGTCCCCGTAGCCCACCGCGATGGCGCCGATGCGTTCCCCTTCTTTGGTATGGTAGCGGTGCCCGTAGCTGATGCCAAATCCTTCCGACATGCTCTTGATCGAGATCAGGCGTGTCTTCCAGGATAGCGCGGGTTTGAATCCCTGTGGTAAGCTCATATTCGCCGCCGGTGGCAATCCATAAATGGCGATCCCGCAGCGTACCATGTTGTAATGCGCCTGCGGAAAATTCAACGTGCCCGCCGAGTTGGCGGCATGCATGATACCCGGATTAATTCCTTTTTCCTTCATCTTTCCTACGATGTTTTCAAAACGCCGGATTTGTTGTGCGGTCACCTCTTTCTCCGGCTCATCCGCGCACGCAAAATGGGTGAACGTCCCTTCCAGATCAAAAGCAGGAACACGGGTCAGGTTCTCAATGAATGGTAGTGCCTGGTTGGACGGCACCCCCAGGCGCCCCATGCCGGTGTCGATCTTGGCATGCAGGTGCAGCTTCCCATACTCTGCATCCACTTCTTTTTCGTATAATTCAGCCACCAGCGGATCATAGACCGTCAGGTGGATATTCGCCTTTTGGGCATCCTTCACCCGTTTATGCGAGGTGTAGCCCAGCACCAAGATGGGTAACTTCACACCGCTCTCGCGCAACTGCAGCGCCTCTTCGATGCGTGCCACTCCCAGCCAGCTGGCGCCGATGGTTTCCAGATGGCGGGCGATCTCCTCCAGCCCGTGCCCATACGCATTGGCTTTCACCACCCCCATCACCGGCACACCGCTGATCTTCCGCAACTGCTGGTAATTGTGCGTAATGGCGTTCAGGTCGATTTCCAACCACGTGGCATAATTGTCGTTGTTCATCATGCGCCTTAGTATAAACTCCCCTCGAAAAACGGGCAAGTCAAGACTTCCGTTCCCGCGCCTCTTTCGGCTATAATCAGCGCAGGAATTATTGGACAACTATGGATAATTTTACCTATCACATCGAAGCACAGGATGGAAACGCACGGGCGGGCATCTTCAAGACCCCCCATGCGGATATCCCCACCCCCATCTTCATGCCGGTTGGCACGCAGGCGACCGTCAAGGCGGTCACCCCCGAACAGCTGCAGGAGATCGGCGCTTCCATTATTCTCTCCAACACCTACCACCTCTATTTGCGCCCGGGAGAAGATCTCATCCAGGAATTAGGCGGGTTGCACCGCTTCATGCACTGGGATGGCGCTATCCTGACCGACTCGGGTGGTTTTCAAGTCTTCTCGCTGGGTGGCTTGCGCAAGATCGATGAGGATGGGGTCACCTTCAAGAGCCACATTGACGGCTCCACCCACCGCTTCACGCCCGAACGCTCCATCGCCATTCAGGAGGCGCTGGGCGCGGATATCATCATGGCGTTCGATGAATGTGCCGACCCCACCGATCATGACTACAACGTGCGCTCCATGCAGCGCACCCACCAGTGGGCGGAACGCTGTTTGGCAGCCAAAACCCGCCCCGACCAGGCTCTCTTTGGCATCGTGCAGGGCGGCATCTACAAGGACCTGCGCGAACAATCCGCTCGTTTCATCAGCTCGCTGGATTTTCCCGGGCACGCCATCGGTGGGCTCTCGGTTGGAGAGAATAAAGATGAGATGTTGGCTTCCATCGAGGTGGTCAACGCCATCCTCCCTGAAAATAAACCGCGCTACCTGATGGGCGTTGGCACCCCCTATGATCTGATCGAGGGCATCCGGCGTGGGGTGGATATGTTCGATTGCGTGCTGCCCACCCGCCTGGCGCGCCACAGCGCCGCCCAGACCCTCTCAGGGCGCATGAACCTGATGAACGCACAGTACGCGCGAGATGAACATCCCATTGATGAGCATTGCGCCTGCTACACCTGCCGCAATTACTCGCGCGCTTACCTACGCCATCTCATCCGCGCGCGCGAAATGCTGGGTGCCACCCTCATCTCCATTCACAATATCCATACCCTGCTGCACCTCACCCAAACCCTGCGTCAGGCTATCCTGGCGGGCACCTTTGAACAGACCGCTGCAGCGCTGCTGGCGAATATTCCCGCATCCGAAAGGAACAACGCATGACCATCCTGCAAGCTATCATCCTTGGCATCATCCAGGGGCTCACCGAGTTCCTGCCCATCTCCAGCTCCGGGCATCTCGTCATCCTGCCCTACCTGTTGGACTGGCAGATCCCTGCTGAACAGATATTCCCCTTTGATGTGCTGGTACAGCTCGGCACTCTGTTGGCGGTCATCCTCTATTTCCGTAAGGATATCGCCGATATCTTCAAAGCCTGGGCGGGCGACATCAAAGCTAAAAAGATGGGCAGCTCTGATGAAAGTCGCATTGGCTGGTACTTGCTGCTGGCGACCATCCCAGCCGGAGCCGCCGGGCTGCTGCTCAAGGATATCGTGGAGCAAGCCTTTGGCAATCCCACTGGCGCGGCTTCCTTCCTGTTCGGCACCGCCCTGCTGCTGGTGCTGGCAGAACGCTTTGGCAAACGCTCGCGCTCGCTGGAGAGCATGCGCTGGTTCGATGCCCTGTGGATCGGACTCTTCCAGGTGCTGTCGCTCTTCCCGGGTCTCTCGCGCTCCGGCGCCTGCATGGCAGGCGCCATGACGCGCAATTTCGAGCGCAAGTCTGCCGGGCACTTTTCCTTCCTGATGGCGATCCCGGTCATGCTGGCAGCTGGCTTGTTGAGCTTGCTTGACCTGATGGAAGTGCCTCATTTGGGAGAGTTCCTGCCCGTCATGGCGATCGGTTTCATCGTCTCCGCGCTGGTGGGCTACGTTTCCATCGCCTGGTTGATGAACTTCGTGCAGAACCATTCGCTGGTTATCTTTGCCATCTACTGCGTGCTGCTGGGCGCGGCGGTGCTGGGTTTTGGCTTTGCCTTCCCGCAGGGCAATGCTGGTATAACCTCTGATACTGCGCAGGAGGTGGTCTTGCCAGAGAGTATCGTCTACACCCCCGAACTGAACTGGCTGGCGCCCGCTGCCGCCGATTGTATGGATGCTACCCTCGATTCCTCCCTGCCCTTACAGCAGAGCATCACTTCCTACCAACCCGCTGAACTGCGTTTTGCCTTCCCTGACCCCACCGTCAGCGCTGCTTCTACCTACCAAATGGATGAACAAAGCCTGCACTTCAGTTTGAATGCTGCCAATCCCCTGCAATCCCTGGATGCAGCCGACCTGCAATTGCTGCTGAGCGGCGCCCAGCGCACCTGGCAGGAGTTCTTCCAGAATTGTGAAAGCTGCGCCTTTTCCAGCGCGGGCAGCGCCGCCTTTGATGGCGAGATCAAGCTCTACATCTACCCCGAAAACAGCCCCTATACCCGCAGCGTGCTGGAGGCGTTCAACCTGCCGTTGGGTGGCATGCAGAACGCGCTGATCATCCCCAACGCCGAAAGTCTGCTCACCACCCTGCAGTTGGAGCCCGCAGCCGCCGGCTTCCTCCCTGAACAGTGGCTCACCCCCGCCACCCCCACCGTCACCATCACCGGGCTGACCCCGGACGCGCTCTCCCTGCCCGTGCTGGCGCTGCTCGATCAGGAACCCGCCGGGCAGCTGAAAGACTTCCTGCTGTGCGTGCAGGATTCCCTGCAGTAGCATCTTCCATTTCGCAATTTTTCATATACAATACTCCCAATAGCTGGGGCGCTGCCCCTGAATCGAGGTTTTTTCATGTTAACGGGTATTACTATTGCATTCATTGGACCCGGGGTTATGGCGGAAGCTATGCTCAAGGGCTTGTTGAAGAAAGAACTGGCACAGCCGGAACAGATCCTCATCTCCGGACCCAACCCGGAGCGCAACCAGGAGTTGCAGGAGCGCTATGGCGTGCAGCCTTTTACGGATAATCGCGCTGCCGCCAGCCAGGCGGATATCGTGGTGCTCTCCATCAAACCGCAGCGCATGGAAAGGGTGGTTGGTGAGTTGAAGGGCGCCATCAAAGCGGATGCCTTTATCCTCTCCATCATCGCGGGCGCCTCCATCAGCAAGATCGCCCGGCTTAGCGGGCACACGCGCATCGTGCGCTGCATGCCCAACACCCCCGCCCAGATCGGCGAGGGCATCACCGTGTGGACAGCTTCCCCCAAAGTGAGCGCAGCCCAACAAACCATGACCGGAGCCTTTCTGAATGCCTTCGGCAAGGAGATCTTCGTGGAGGAAGAGGATTACCTCGATAAAGCCACGGCGCTCTCCGGCACCGGACCCGCCTACGTGTACCTGTTCATGGAAGCCATGGTGGATGCCGGCGTGCATCTGGGCTTCCCGCGCCGCATCGCCGAACGGCTGGTGATCGAGACCCTGCGCGGCTCGGTGGATTACTACGACGACGGCAAGAGCGATGCCAAACACCTCGCCAGTCTGCGCAACCAGGTCACCTCGCCCGGCGGCACCTCCGCCGAGGCGCTGTATTATCTCGAAAAAGCCGGTTTCCGCACCGCCATCTCACGCGCCATCTGGGCGGCTTACCAGCGTTCCAAGGAACTGGGCAAGGATGCCGAGACGACTCCCCCGGAGGAATAAGAGAATATGCCGCCAAGTCCCTATATCGACCCCCATTTTCCGCTGGTGGAACTGCACCGCCATCTGGATGGCAACGTGCGCCTGAGCACGATTTTGGATATCGGCTTGAAACACAACCTGGGCTTGCCCGCGGATACCGTGGAAGGTTTGCGCCCCTACGTGCAGGTGGTGGAACCCAAACCCAGCATTTTGGATTTCTTCCAAAAGTTCGAATGGCTCACCAAAGCCATGGTGGATACCGACGCCTGCCGGCGCATCGCCTACGAGAATGTGGAGGATGCCTACAACGAGGGCATCGATCATATCGAGCTGCGCTTCAGCCCGCTCTTCATGGCAGAAACACACCAGCTTGACCCGGCGGGCGTGGTAGCAGCGGTGGTGGAAGGCGTGCAGGAAGCCCGGCGCAAGCTGCCCATCAAAGTGAACCTGATCGGCATCCTGACCCGCACGTATGGCGTGGAGGGCGCCTGGCAGGAGCTGAACGCCCTGCTGACCCGCAAAGACGATATCATCGCGCTGGATCTGGCAGGGGATGAGCTGCACTTCCCGGGCGAGCTGTTCGTGGAGCATTTCAAGAAAGCGCGCGACGCTGGCTGGCATGCCGCCCCACACGCCGGCGAGGCACTCGGACCCGAGAGCGTGTGGCAGGCGCTGCGCGAGCTGGGGGCGGAGCGCATCGGGCACGCGGTGCACGCCGTGCAAGACCCCGCTCTGCTGGATTACCTGGCAGAGCAGCAAATCGGCATCGAATCGAACCTGACCAGCAACGTGCAGACCAGCACGGTGCTTTCGTATGCCGCCCACCCGCTCAAGACCTTTTTGGAGCGCGGCATCCCGGCGACCATTAATACGGATGACCCCGGCATCAGCGCGATTGATATCAGCTATGAATATACGATGGCGGTGGAAAAAGTGGGGCTGAGTGTGGAACAGGTGCGCCAAGCACAGAGGAATGCGTTGGCTGTAGCTTTTCTGACGGAAGAGGAAAAACAGGCACTGGTAGATGACAAAAGGTGACAGAAGGTGACAGTTTTGGGTTTTTTAGGGAATGGTTCCTTGGGAACGAAGGGAATTCTTTTTATAGTAAGAACATGTCATTCTGAGGGAGCGCCGCGACTGAAGAATCTGTCATTCACCTGATTGATTCCAAAGAAAGTTATTCCTCAAATTCTTATCGATCCAACAGAGAAGTCAGAACAGCAATGGGGAAGACCGAGAGGGGATTGTTATTCTGAGTGTCAAGCGAAGCATCTCTCCATAAGCATAAGTAACCTTCTAGCAATAGAACATTCACTTCCCTGATCATCAAATTGTCTAAAGAAAGAGGGCGCATTTCCCTATGCGCCACCCATCTCCATCTTGAATTCAAAATGAATCCTTTATTTTTCTATTCTTGTCATCCCAAGCACCGCGAGGGATCTCACCATGAGTATCACGAACAGCCTATAATAAGGTATCCACTTACCCGACTTTTAATATACGCATCCAAACGGCACTATCAATGTACGTTATGGAGGTACAAAAACAATAAAAGAGAAATTTCGGAACGTCTTGAATAGGAAAGCCAAGCGTCATAGGGCTATTGCATTTTTAGGGATGCTGGCGAGTATCCTGCTGATCGGGGGAATCGTAGCTTGCAGCACCAAAAGTGCGGGCAATGCGGCGGTAAACGTGGTCAAAAAACATCTTGAGGCTGAAAAGAACAACGATTATGATGCATGGATTTCCACACTGATCGAGGAAAAACAACGTGCATTCACAAAGGAAACCAACGGGGAGTTTGGCGTGATAAGCCTTACAGTGGAGAAAGTTGAGGTTTCGGACAAAGAAACGCAACGCATGAAAGAAAGGTACACTGGAAGTGAGCTTGCTCAAAGTAGGGGATGGTCTGACGAATACCTATCAGAAAACATGATCGTGGTTTCCACTCAATACACGGTAGATTATGACAACACCAAAGTTCCGTATACAGAAGGAACTTTGACCCAAGATTTTATCCTGATCAGGGACGACCAAGATTCCCCGTGGCTCATTTGGGATGCGAGCAGCCCGTCAGATTAATATGATCAGACAAAGTAAAAAATTTTGTTTTGACAATGTCCAACGGCGGCTTTAGGTAGGAAACTTCCCCTATTGTTGGAGGAGGGCATCCTTCCATAAATTTGCGTGCACACTCCACGAATTAGATAGAGGAAATTATTCATCCTACGTTGATTTCGTGTGTTTTGTACAAATATGCAATCGGAATATGCATATTTGTACAGTCAATGGCAGCTTTCCCTGAAAATCAAGAATATGTGGTGTATGGCAGAGACCAATCCATGCAAACCAGCGCCGGCTCATTCATCAGTTGGCGAAATTTGGAGCGCATTCCAAATTAACAGCCACTTTGGTCAGTCACAGCTTGTCCTAATATCACAGCGGAGGTCACAAGTGGGTGGCTGATTCCCAAAACTATGATCAATTATGACGCCTGCCGCTGTATCGCCTACGAGAATGTGGATGTTTGTTGGCAGGCGCTGCAGGAGGGAGACGCCGAACGTATATCGGGCATGCCCTGCTAGGAGAGGACAGAAGAAGAGCGAGTGAAGAAAAAGCGCTGCCGGAAGAAGAAGTGGAAGAGGAGGTGGAGATCGATGGGAAGTGAAAGAAAATTAATCTATACGTTCATGCTTTTAGAAGATTGATTATTTTTCTTCTGCCAGGAAAAACTCAGAAATGGGATTTTCTTCGAAAAACATCTGCAGTAATAATTGCTTAATTACTTTTTTTGTGCCTTTTCCTACTTTTCTGTTTTTCAAATCTTTTCAATGCACGAATAACAGGGGCATTCTTTACTTCTTCCGGAATAACCGGATCGTCATCCTCGTGGATTGCCATAACATCTGGATCATTTGGGCCAATCTCCCATGCTGGCCTTACTACTAAATCATATTTTCCTAATGTGTGGTTTCCAATTGGTACAGGTATGTTTTTTTCAACATCCATAATGGCTGGAACTAAAACAAACTTCCCAGCTCTTTTATACTCTGATGAAAAATTGTTTAAATTTATTGGAGTTTGTGGAAACATTTCAAGACAGCGTGATGTTTGTATGACCAGTTTATTTTCCTCAAAATCATCTTCTGTTAGATTGGTAGAGATCAAAACCTTGTAATTGTATGGGAGCATCTTGTTAATTCCCGTAATAATTGCCACGCGCAGCTTATTCTTTTCGTCTACGTCACCAAGCCTTTCGTGCCACTCTGCAAAAATTTGGTTTGCTGCGTATGAATTTGTAAAGCCTAATGCCAATATTGGAGCTTCGTTTCCCATGCACATAAAACCCATTCCTAACCATTTAGCCTGATCCCATAATGGAATATTGATCAATGAAACTACCTTGCGGTCCTTGTGACTCAATTCATTCATGTCAAATAAGGAATCGGGCATTTCACCCGCACCTGGTTGGATGGACATTTTCTCTATTTCTTTGGTTTTTCTTTGAAGGTCATTATCCCATGGGGTTTCTCTTCTAAGAGGAAATAATTCTTCTTTTTCGTCCTTTTTCCAGTCTGAAAGACGGATCTTAGGATTTTCGCCTAGAATGTTTGAAATTGAAAACTCGACATCAGAGAACAATATGGCACGGTCAAAACTACGTTCATCTTTAATTACTTGTTCAACAAATGATTCAACATTGGGAATAACTACAATCTGGCAAGCAATCTCGACAATTAATTTTTGTAACCAATTACGATAAGCCGTACGCTCAGTAGAATTGCTTTTGGAAATTACCTTAGGACAACGTACTACTATCTCACCTTGTCGTCTTTCATTAATCAAGTATTCAGGAAGGTCAGACAAAAAATCTGATGCCTCGATAATAATATTTAATTCTGAACGATAAGGCATTAAATCACTGTCAAAGCTTGTTGCCAAAAACGCTTCTAAAGCGCCAATAATATTTTCGGCTAAAAATAGAACAGTGTTATCGTTCGGCGTTGTGATGACAACTTTACAGCCCAGAACTGGGGAAACAAGTTTCACTGTAGAGCCACATAAATAATCTGGGTGATCTGGTAACTCTTTACACACGGGTTGCTCATAAAGCTTACTAAATAAGTCACGAACGGAAGCAGAATCCTCCTCATGGGGAATCACATTTTCATTTCTGAGCAAATCTTCGTATCCTAAAACATAGAGGAGTGTCATCCATGAAGTATGAAAGCCCATCTCTCTGAGAACGCTGGGAAGAAAAATTAATGATTTCAATTCAGAAAAATCTGTCTTAATTAATAAAATTGCTAGTATTTGATCTTCAGTGGTTCTTTCATCTTGATATTTTTGGTTGTAATCATCATCGAGCACTAACATATTAAAGACAAGTGATGATAATTCTATCCAGGATAAAGCACAAGGAAAACGACCCAGTTTAATTTCCAACCAAGCCAATCTTTGCAAGTAGCGCAGGGTAGGGGTTTTAAGATTTCCGGTTTTAGAAAAATTAGTAAATGCCTGGCTGGTAGCCATAAGCAAGTTTGCACGAGCTGCCCAAAACAAGCCGACCTCTTCATATGCTATTCCACAAAGCACTATCGACGTAATCCAATCAGACCTGTATTCATCTTTCGCAAGCTTTAATTGTGCGCGTCCAATATGTTTGATCGCATCATAGTATTTACCTGAACGCATTTGCTGCTTTCCCCGCTCGAGCAAAACCAGTCCTGCTTGTCCTTCACTTGTCCTTTTCTCTGTTATACCAATGACAACATCCAAGAGTTCGTCATATTTTGGAGAATCAGGAAAAAGATCACCTAATTCTTGAATGATCTTTACTGTCGCTGTAATTGGATATTCAGATAATCCCTCTGATTTTGTTAAAGTCTCTTTAAATCTTTCCAATATCGGGTCGGTCAGTTTATTTTGAAGCAGCGTCTCAGTTAGGTCAATAAACAGCATATTTGTTTGGGCTTGGAGTGCATTATTTGGTCTTGCTTCGTTTTTGATTAGCTTATTCAACTCAACTTTTATTGTTTGAACCCGCTTCTGTAATTGTGCATCTTCGACCTTGATGAATCCTTTGCTTACTGCTGTATGAAGTACTTCCCATAGGTTAACGAGCAGTTCAATATCGTCAGCCTGTGTACTCCCCTTAACCAATTCCTCGACCTTGTCATAAAGATGATTAAAGAATTCATAATCCTCATACCACCAATATTCTGTCCATGCGAAGTTGTAAACAATATGTAACTTCTGCTCCTTGATATTCAAACGTTCAGCATTTTCTATTGCCCTGTGGAATCTCCCCTCGACATCAACCCGAGGAAGCTCCAATTCTCGGGCCAACAGAGCTACTTGATAACAATCCTCGACTTTTTGATATTCAACTCCAGGGTATCGACCGGGATCATTAATCTGTTTTTCTAGCTCATCTAGCCAAGCTTTCCTCTGTGCGTCTTTTGGGCCAATACGTTTGATATCTTCCTTTTTGTATCCAGATATGTTTAAAGTTTCAATGGCCATCCATAGCAGATCATGTTCAAAAATGCACTTTTCAATCCAACTACGATCTAATATACGAACTTTAATACCATATTTATTTTTTAGGTTTTTTTCTACTTCAACTCTTGTTTTATCCTTAATAAACTGGTTCGTAATAAAGTACGCCAACTGATAATCTCTTTGAGTATTTACAATTTTTTCAATATCGGAATCAACTTTTGGTTTCCAACTCTTTGTTGCGCTAAACGCAAATGCCCAACGTTCAGAACTTGCCTCACGACCAATTCCCTCATACCAGCAAAGAGCTGTCATATCAGATACAGGGTAAGTCTCAGCATCAACTTGACTATCCCCACCGCCAATTGGACCTGTTTGTGGAATTAGATTAGGGCATATTTCTTTTTCTGCTAATTTTCTACAGAAATATTCAAATTCTAGTTCTTGCTTTCGGTTTGTTAAAGTATCTAAACAATATTCAAATACTTCTCGAGAAAGACTTGTCGATTGATCAATCACTGAATCTGAAAACAAGTCAGGATGACGATAGCGCATGAACTCAGAGGGAGAAAAAGCAGATTCTTCTGATCTTGAGATATCTTTTTTATTGCTTCCCTGTCTATTCATTATTCTGAACCCTTATTACTAAAAGACGAAATACTTATAAATTATATAATTAACCCAAATTGCTATCAACGAAAATTAAAACCTTACTTGAATTGTTTTTTCTTGCGAATGCTATAATAATTGGAGTATCTGGGATAATAGTTTTTAGTGAATTGCGGGGTTTTTATGACCGAAACAAATGAATTCTTAAATGCCGATGAGGTTGCAGCCTTTTAAGACTATCACGATCCACAGTATATAAACTCGCCCAGGATAAGGTCATTCCCGGATTTAAAATCGGTAAACATTGGCGGTTCCGAAAAGATACCTTTCATGAATGGATCAAGAAACAGGAAAGCCAAGATGGCTTTCATTCTTCATTTTGAAAAATCCCACAAAAAGCATATACTAAAAACAGCGCATCATAACTCTGGAGGGAATTCTTAACCATGCCATCAGAAATCAAGACAAAAATCAAGATCAACGAAAAAATGAAAAACGTCGGCTGGCGCTTTTTCACTGATGAAAACGGACCAGCGAATATCGTCCTTGAAAACCACACCAACTTCACCAAACGCACTTTAGATGAAAAGGATGAGGCTTTGAATTCACCCAGCACGACTACACGGACTTTCTATTGCTGGAATCCAAGGAAGATGCCAACCTGCGATGTATTACCGGAACGCAAAAACACCCTTAGGAGAATAGCCTGAACAATTAAATCTGACCTAGAGCACAAAACAGGGGAGGCAGCATGCAAAAAACATTAGAAGGTTGGGAAACGTATCTAAGGTCATACCTTGGGCATATCCGCTTGCTTGGCGAGATTCCGCTGGATGAAACAGAAATTCAATCTATTGGTGATCTAGTTAAGACTTTAATAAAAACGCAGGGATTGAATAAGGCAACTCGAGTCTTAAAAACAGAATATAAGCTTACTTTTGTTACATTAATGGCAGAATTCGCATCCATCAACACAGAAAAAGGTTTCTGGGACGCTTTCAGCCAATCCATTGGTGTACAAAATAAGCAGCAACTGTACAACCATGACTGGCATAAATCATTTATCTCAATCATTGGGAAACTTGGTCTAGAAAAATTCGATTATCCTGGAACAGACATCTATGTTACTTCTATAAGAATTCATGGGGGCATTCCCGCATATTCACTGCCCGATTATTTTGAATATATGCTTCTACCATCTACAGAGAAAATCTATTGGCGGGATTTGCCGGTTGAAGAATTCATCCAGAAAGCGATCTCGGAGGAATTTCGATATTATGGCGACCGGACAGTCATTAATTTCTTTCAATTCAGCGATTCTATTGGTGTTGATTACCTAAAAGCTTCTCAACAGATGGTAAAAGGTATCAAGGAAAAGGGTTTCTTTGAGCCTATACCTGAGATGAGTCTGCCTGCCTATGTAGTGGATGCCTATGAAGAATTTTTACATAGGAAAATGGAAGAAAGGCCAGGTGAAAGTGCTCCCGGAGTTTTATTAAGCTGTTATGAAAGAACAATCACGCTTACACTTCCTAAATCCCTCATTTCACCAACCCTGGCAGAGAATGATCTATTATGGAAAATATTCATTCCATCATCCGGTTACACAGAAGAAATCCCTGTTCGCCTTATTAGAGCAGGGATAAATGTTTTTACTTCAGAAGATCAGTTCCAACTTCTAGAGCCAGCTAAGGAAATAATACTATCTCTGATAAGCAAGGGAAAAGCCAATCAGGAAGAGATGGTACATCGCATTTGGAAAATACCTGTATTCCCTAATGCGGGTAAATCACCCTTGGTCCTTTGGCAGAATATCCAGGACCAGCCAACATTACTTTGCTGGCGCCAAAAAATACCCGCAGAGATGCTGGCTGTTTTACTCCCTGCGGAATGCTATATTCATGTGGATGGGGAAGAAAATCGTTTGGGGGAATTTGGCCAGCTTCAAGATGCTTTTTCGGATTGGAAACTTGAGGTTTGGGATTTTACCAAAGCCGATTACATTTTGGTTGAAAAGGATACTGATTTTCCATGGCCGGCAATTCCAATCAAAGCAAAGTCGCCAGAAATCACATTTGCAGGTTGTGAACCTTTTTCCAGGGATAAGGATCCTGATGGCTCATTGTTATTTGTCAATCAAATTCCTTCCTTGCAGTTCCCATGCCAAAAGGATTCAACGAATCTTGATAAATGGAGAGTTACACTTACGTCCGAAGGAATTGAACATTCACTAAATGCAACTTTTACACTTAAGGAAGCGCGCGAACAAATAAATTTCAATGAAAATCATTCCGTTTTAAATATAAGTAAATTTTTCAAGGAATCGCCGATAATTGGCTCTTATAAGGCTGAAATCAAAGGACCTTTGGGTTTTGAGCAAATTTTAAAATTTCGCCTTTGGCCAAATCTGACAGTTCTCAATTTACCAAATAGTATTGAAGCGAAATCTGAAGATAAAATTGATTTTACCATTGCGTCTACATTGGAATTTGAATGTGAAAGACAAACGGATCAAGAGAATGTATCAATAGAAAAAACAGTCGGGTTATATAAAGTCAGTATTCCTTTAACCGTAGAGCGGATTGATCTATATCTGACAACACGAACGAAAGCCGGCATACCGATTCGCGTACCCATTTATCTAGCAATACCTAGCGTGAAATGGATGGTGGGTGGGATCAGCGCGATAACCCGAATGGAAGTTGGATGGCATCATCATGAATTTTCAATTGCATTGGATCTGCTTTTACAAGCGCAACAACCCTACTTGCACCTCAAGGTGTATGGGCAGGAAGTGGATCGTGGAAGAAGCCGATTGATCCTTTGTGATCCTACCCAGCCAGAAAATGAGGTTCAGGTAATTAATCCAAAAAGTAACAATTTGGACACACAGACTATAAATTTTGACCTGTCAGGAATAAAAAACAACCTGGGATATTTCTTCGAAATATCCATTTTTCAGCTCAAGGCAGAAATAAGCTATGCTCAAAAGAATGACCCCCTAGTTTTATCACTTGTTGCCTTAAAGAGAGCACTTAAAATCACTGATGTAGACTTGGTTGAACTAAGTAGAGATGATTTGCGATATCAGCTCACTTGGAAAGAAGAATATCCGTTGAGAAATCGGAGGGCTCTGATCTGGTCTGTATGGCAGCCATGGGCAGATCCAATCGAACTAAGGATTCCGGATGATGCGAAAGGATTATTCGAATTTAGCGGTTTTTCACTTCCCCCTTCCCATTATCGAGTTGCTTTTTACACGGCTTATCCTGGGGAGGAAAAGAGAAAGGATATCCCCCGGGAAGGCTTTCATGATGTTAAAAAGGTTGATGCCCAAGTGAAACTTAAAGAAATTACTCAAAAGTTTGGTAGTGAAGGAGAGGATATTTTCTTGTTGCATTTTACCCTCGCCTGCATTTATCACTCCATGAGTGATGAGGGAAATTTCCAACAAGAGATAACTTGGTGCAGACAACACTTTACGAGCGCTTCAATTTCAAAGGCGATCAATTTTTACAATTGGCTAGATATTACGGATTCATTGACCCAAAAAGCAACCGCCATGAAAATGCGGCAGCCAGAAATGTTAGAAGCTTTATTTAATAATTATGAGAAAGACAATCCCATTAGAAAGCGGTATATTCAAATTCTAACTGCGATAAAAATTGATTTTCAAAACCTGCAAATTGCCTGGTTGTTGTTGAAAAATTCTAATGAACCCCTATTAGAATTTCGTAGCTTCAATTCGTTATTGAGTAACGAAGACAAGGAGATCGTTGGCATAACTTTAAATTGGATTGACAAAGGCCGATTAAGTATTGGGAATGCGGTTGAGATTTTAGTAAAAAATCCAAATTTCTCTTTAGATAACTTAGAAATGTATAAATCACAAAATCCCTTAGCAAATGTGCTTATAAAGAAGATCTTAGACCAGTGCGAAGATTTGGCTGGTTATATAAAGAGAGGATACTTTTTATCTACAGAAGTGGGCACCGGCACTATTGTCAAAGTATTAGGGAAGAATAGAGAAGAAATAGATTATCTTCGAGAAGGAGAAGGGGACGGATTTTTAATTGTGGCATTACACGATGAGATCTCAGGTGAGATAGTTGAAATTGATTTAGAAAAAAGGACCATCCATTTCTTAGATGCTGAGCGATTGTTTATCTGCACAAAATGCAATCAATTCGTATCAGCATGCCAGGAAAAAGTGGTAAATGAGCATAACAAAATATCCCATAGAGGGATTGGTCCAGCATTTAGACCAATTCAATCTACAACGATAGATTTAAAAAATGCTCCGATAATAAAGTGTAATAGAGCCATTTAAACATCATTCGATATTTTGAAAGGAATAACTAATGGCAATACACCCAATAAAAACAACAGAGAAAATAAAAAAGGATTATTTCAGTTATTTACAAACGATTAAACCATTTAAAGAGAAATGGCTTCGAGATGAATTTGCAGAGGCTATTCACGAACCTGATATGTTGGTCAAAGGTCCCATATTGGAAATTTCACTTCCGTATAAGAAGGGAGCAACGCTTAATCATCTTATTAATGAAGGTTTATTATCTGACCAATTTTCACAATTAGATACTAACGAATTACCTCTAGAAAGACAATTATTTGTCCACCAAGAAAAAGCCATAAGGAAAATCCTTAATAATCGAAGTGTTGTTATCGCGACGGGTACAGGCAGCGGTAAAACTGAGGCTTTCTTGATTCCAATTATCAATTATCTAATGCGTGAACAAGAAGCTGGAACACTCTCAAAACCGGGCGTTAGAGCACTTCTGCTATATCCAATGAACGCATTGGCGAATGATCAAATCAAGCGTTTAAGGAAATTGTTGAAGAACTATCCAAAGATCACCTTTGGGCGCTATGTGGGTGAAACGGAGCATAGAAAAGACAAAGCAAAAGAAGTATTTGCAGTTAATTATCCTGAAGAGCAACCTCCATTACCCAATGAATTATTAAGCCGGGAAGAAATGCAGGAAACCCCTCCCCATATTCTATTAACGAACTATGCAATGCTTGAGTATTTGTTGCTGAGACCAAACGATTCGCCCCTGTTTGATGGTCCAACTGGGAAGCATTGGCATTTTATCGTTTTAGATGAAGCACATGTATATGATGGGGCAAACGCAACGGAAATCGCGATGCTTCTCCGCAGGTTATCCGATCGGATTGTGCAATCTCAATATGGTCGATTGCAGAATATTGCAACCAGCGCAACCCTGGGTGGTGGAAAAGAGGATTTCCCTTTGGTAGCTAAATTTGCTAAGAATCTGTTTAACCAATCGATTGTATGGGATGAAAACAATTCGGATTTGCAAGATGTAGTTGAGGCAGAGAGAATTCCGATCAGTGGATTAGGAGAGATTTGGGGAAAGGGGGATAGCAATTTTTACGGCGAGATCGATGATATTGTGAATGAAACCAAGAAGAACGACCAAATTAACAGTTTGGGATTTCAAAGGATAGTTGAAACTTGTAGAAATTCTAAAATATCTGAAAGTGTTGTCAACGATGCAATTGAGGATGCACGAAAAGAACCGAATGATTTAACTGCAAGATACCTATTTAATATATTAAAAGGTGATCAAAATGTTCATTCAATCCTCTCTTTACTCGAAAAGAATATTGAAGGGGAATATCTAAATCTTCAAGCCAATCCCTCATTATTAACGGAGATTGCAGAAAAAATATTTGAAGATGACCCAAATCGAAATCAGACAATCATCGATTTGATTAATCTGGCAGTATTTGCCAGGAAAAATGGTGAGGATTTACCTTTGCTTCCTGCCAGATATCATCTTTTTGCACGTGCATTGGAAGGCGCTTTTATTTGTCTCAATGAAGATGCACATAAGGATGAAAATAGCATTGCTTCCAAGAGGCTCTTCCTGAAGAGGCAAAAATATTGCCCCCATTGCGGGAGTCGAGTATTTGAAATTGCAAATTGTACTCGTTGCGGAACCACCTACCTGATTGGTGATGAAAAATCTGGGGCTGAGCTTGATGAATCTGAATTTGAGAACCAAAAATTAGACCATAACTTTGACTACCTTACTCAATCCAGCGCGTTGTATGATGCAGTGGCTGCTGAGCATACCAATTATTATTTACGTGGGAATGAATATCACGATCCTGACGAGGATGAATTCATAGCAAGCGAAGAGAGCCCAACAGATTTTATCGGGGACAGTTTTAAATACGAACTAAAATATTTATGCCCAAGTTGTGGATGTATTCAAAATTCTAAAGTGAAACAATGTCAATGTTCAGCAGAATTAAAACCAGTATATAAAATTGATATTGGTCACAAGAAAACCCTAAGACGATGCGTTAGTTGCTCAACAAGAGCAAGTGGCGGGGTAATATTCCGATTCTTAACCAACCAGGATGCCCCCGTATCCATTATTGCTGATGCTTTATACCAAGAGTTGCCATCAGCACGAGAGCAACTAGAAGAAAACCCGGGTCATGGTAGAAAATTGCTCTTATTTACTGACAGCCGTCAAAATGCGGCTTTCTTCGCACCATACATTGAGAGAGCACACAAGAAAATCTTGCGTCGCCGGGTCCTTTTGAAAACCATCATGGAGGATGAACAAGCAAAACAAGGCGATTTTGGATCTGAAGATATTTTGCCTCGATTGCTCCAACAGGCTGATAGAGCAGGCTTGTTTAGCCTCGATGATACAGTTGACCGGAAGAAAAGAAAAATGGCAGTTTGGTTGATGCAAGAATTTTCGCCATTGGATCGAAGAATCTCTTTAGAGGGCTTAGGGTTGATCCGATTCGCGCCTATTTTCCCTGAAGGATGGACACCCCCAACCTTTTTGGAAGATGGGCCATGGGAATTTAATAAGAGTGAGTCAGAAATTCTTATTGTAAATCTCCTAAATACTCTAAGATTCCAAGGCGCAATTTCATTTTTATTTCAAGATGTTGTCGATCTAATCAAAGAATTTCAAGAAGAATTCTCACCAAGATTAAAGTATTTCTATTTTAGGCATCAAGATAGTAATCAAAGAAAAGGAATCTTTAGTTGGATGCCGTCTGAGGGGTACAGCAATGCGAGATTGGATTATTTATTAAAAATTTTAGAGAATAAGGGTAGTTATGGAAAAAATAATAAAGAAAATTGCCTTCAACTTCTAGACAACCTGGGTAAGTACTTAACAAAAAATCAAGATATTGCTAATTCTTTCCTTCAAACGATTACGATGCCTCAAGAAGGCGTTGTATATCAGTTAAATCACAAATTCTGGCATATTTTCCCTAATATCTCATTACCAAATAATTGGATGATTTGTGATAAATGTCTAAATATCACTTATGGCTCTATTGCTGATACATGCACTACCTATGGATGTAATGGAAAATTAGTTCACATCAACCAATATGCAGATATTCTGCAATCCAACATTTACCGTAAGAAATATCAAAGTGATAATATTGTCCCAATGATCACAGAGGAACATACCGCTCAATGGAAACCTCAAAAAGCGGCTGAGGTCCAAAATAAATTCATTCGTGGAGATATTAACTTGTTAAGTTGTTCCACAACATTCGAGTTAGGAGTTGATATTGGTGATCTACAAGCAGTGATGTTAAGAAATATGCCACCTACAACCGCCAACTACATACAAAGGGCTGGGCGCGCAGGGCGGCGAACAGATTCAGCAGCTTTTGTAGTAACATATGCTCAACGGCGATCCCACGATCTCACTCATTTTGATAATCCAACAAAAATGGTTTCCGGGAGAATCAAACCACCAAGTGCGAATCTTAATAACGAAAAAATTATTGATCGTCATGTCAGATCTGTAGCATACGCTGCATTTGCCCGCTGGGCGGATAAGGAGCATGATAGAAAGTTTAGGTATGTAAGCGATTTCTTCTTCCCCGATATGCCACCAACTGGGTGTGATTTGTTTCGGGATTATTTATATTCAAAGCCAAAAGAGTTAGAGGAAGCGCTTATTCGAATTTTGCCGCAACAAAAACTTAGAGAGATAGGAGTTGCTGATTGGTCTTGGATAAAAAAGATTTTCAATGAAGAAGGCAATGGTTTTTTAGATAAAGCTGAAAATGACATAAAACATGAAGTTGATGCTTTCAAGCAATTGCAGAAGGAGGCTGCTGATAGAGAAAATTATTCCCAAGCGAAGAAGTATCAAGGTATTGTTAGGCAAATTTTAAGCCGAGAGATATTAGGATATTTGGGGTCAAGAAATGTGCTCCCGAAATATGGTTTTCCGATTGATGTTGTGGAACTTAAGACGAATCATTTAATTGGTATTAATTTTGCCAATGATATTGAGTTAGCTAGAGATTTAAGGATTGCAGTATCCGAATTTGCTCCTGGTGGTGAAGTAATTGCTGCAAAAAAAGTGTGGCATAGTGGAGGTATTCGCTTGCTGCCAGGTAAACAATTGGAGAGATTCAATTTTGCAATTTGCAATAAATGCCAGAGATTTCACTATAGCCCAAATGAGCTTCAATCCGTTTGTGATTGTGGTGAAATTATTTCGGATTCAAGAACAAGAGGAGTATTTGTTATTCCAGAAAATGGTTTTATTGCAAGGAATGAAATTGGTACGCCTGGAGAGGAACCGCCACAAAAAACTTATGCCTCTAGCATCTTTTTTGCCAACTATCATCTACCAGATTCATCAGATATAGTAGTGAAAGATTTAGAGCTTGATCAAACTTTAACAACTTCCACGATTCGGGCTTATAAAAGAGTGTCAGCTAATGGTTGGCTTGCTTTGGTTAACGATGGTTATGGAAGGGGTTTCAATCTTTGTAATGTTTGTGGCTGGTCAGAACCAGTTCCTCTTGGTCCAGGGTTCAAGTTGAGCACCCACAAGGATCCACTAACAGGAAGAATGTGTAGTAATAAAAATTTAGATCGTATAAATATAGGTCATCATTTCATGACTGATGTGCTTGAAATTCAGTTAAGTGGAAATAACCCACTTTTACATAATTCCTCTGCAATGATTTCTCTTTTATACGCGTTACTAGACGGCGCAAGTGAGGCAATAGGAATCAGGAGAAATGATATTGAAGGAACTTTCTATTATCACTCATATGGAGAACCACTTTCGTTGATTATTTATGACAATGTTCCTGGTGGAGCTGGGCATGTTGAACGCATTTATGAGAAATTGCATGAAAGTGCAACAATCGCGTTTGATAAAGTAAGTCATTGTGAATGTGGAGAGGATACTAGCTGCTATAATTGCCTACGTAATTATCAAAACCAACGCTTTCATGATAAATTGCAGAGAGGAATGGCAAGAGATTTGTTGTCATCTATGCTAAATAAATAATTTATACCAAGAAAGAAAAATATTTAATTTGGATTCGATCTATTTGCCAACTTAAATCGGTCTTACCAAGCATTTTAAAACAGGAGTTGGGAAAACCAAGAAAATTTCCGACATCGTAGTATATAAAGATTGCGGAGAATATTTTTTATTTTCATCTTGAATACTGCCATGTATTTTGCAAATCGCCAGACAGTCTTTAATA
>LDZT01005248.1_pt1 | contig 70073 bp, 74 predicted proteins | sample 615521 | NCBI WGS metagenome assembly LDZT01 (sample SAMN03408292, study PRJNA278302) | terrestrial metagenome | isolation source: oil reservoir sample SB1 | place: USA: Alaska, North Slope, Schrader Bluff formation | collected 2011-09 | reverse complement strand
CATAAAAAGGGCATACTTTTTCATTATTTTGCAATTTTATCTTCTTGGATAATTACTATCTAAGACCATCGCGGAGCGATTTCGTTCTTCTCGCGTATTTGCCCCAACTGTTTTTCAAAAACACAGCTTTTTTTAGAATTTGATTTTTACCTCACGCATGCCTTCTTCGATGTATTTTTTAGCCAGATCAACGTAGAGCTGCTTTCCCCATGTCCAGTGCTCGATATCCTTTTCAGCCACCTTCCGGGCTACCCTGGCCGGATTCCCGGCCACCACAACTCCGTCGGGAATTGTCTGCTCCATCTTGACTATCGCTCCCTCGGCAACAATAGTCCACCTGCCGATTTTAGACCTGATGCTTGTAATCGCGCCCATTCCGATTACGGCGTAATCGTCCACCAGCTGGGAATGAACAACTGCGCCGTGGCCTAAAGTCACATGTGCGCCAATCTTGCACGCCTGTTTCGGGGGAGCGTGGATAATTACCCCTTCCTCAACTGCCGTTCCCGAGCCTATTTCTATGCTTCCGTAATCACCCCTGATAATCACACCGTGACCAATGTAGCAGTTATCCCCGATCTTCACGTTACCGATCAACAGGGCATGCTCGCTCACATATGTATCTTTGCCTATTTCAGGCTGCCTGCCGTCAAAACTGTAGAACATCCAACCCCTCCTGAGATATGACTATTCGCGTAACTATTCCTTAAAAACAATAAAACAGGTCCTTTTTTATGTCAACAGTCAGGTAAACGTTATCAGATACTATCGATTTATGACGAAAATCAAGAAAAACTGTCGGGGGGAACATGGGGACGTCAGGCTGTGTAAAAACTATTTTTGGAAATTTATATTCCCACTTTACCCTCGGATAGTGGGGGATCTTACAGACGGAAATTACTGCTTATGACTGGCGTTCAATCATTAGCTCACAGGAATTAAAAAATATCTTCAGGAACCCTATAAACTCCTTAGATTTCCAGTAAAAAAGTATCGAGCCGTCATACAACGACAATATATATCAAAATTCGATAAAGGAAAATATGCCATTTTATCGAACAAGAACAAACAGTTGCGCAGGAACTTATAATTTTATTTATTCAGCCAGGCCACATATTTCTGCTAATTATGATTTAGTTATTCTATAGAAAGGATAATGAAAGTGTCTTTGGATTTACCGGATAATAAGAAAAAAGAGTCCTTAAGAACAGCGGAAATTAATCTTAAATTATCCGAATTCGAATTTCCGCCCATGCAAGATGTGTTGCTAATCGGCAGGAGGGCTCCTATAGGGTCAGAGAGCGCCAGGAAAATGTCCGACGCTTTATCACCTGACCAATATGAAATAATTCCTCTTGAACATCAGTTTTTTGAAGCGGTTATAGTAAGGAAATCATTGTTAACAATAATTCCCCGGGAAAAGCTTCTGCCGATTGTTCTGGAGGAAGGCGCAAAAATATCCCCTGAAAATTTAGTTTTAAAAGTACATGTCAGTGTGGCTGTAAATGTAAATAAAGTGGTGGATTTAGATTGATCAATATCAGTGAGATTATGGAGAATAACCCTGTAACAATATCTCCTTACGTCAGCGTAAAATGGGCCTGCGAGATCATGGAAAAGCACAGATTTGGCGGATTACCGGTAGTTAATGACGGATTAATAGTTGGTATTTTAACCTCAAGGGATGTGAGAAGATGCCATCCCAACAGGCTTGTAGCTGATGCTATGATAAAAAATGTTCTGACCTTATCGCCAGAAACTTCACTTTGGGAAGCTAGAGAATTTATAGAAACCAATTGTATTGAACATCTCTTGATTGCAAACGAATCCAAGCTTTTAGGTATAATAACAAAATCATTACTCAATTTGGAGTTTGGGAAACAAGTTGATACTCTAACAGGATTGTACCGTTCCGATTATCTATATTACATGGCAGCTAGGCTCTTGAAAGAGGGAATTGAAATTGCCGTTCTATTTATTGACTTAGATGATTTCGGAGTAATAGATAAAGAGAGGGGTCATGTTACCGGGGATATAATTTTAAAACAGGTGGCGGAAGCATTTAAAGAAGTAGTTGATGATAATAAAGATTATTTGTGCCGCTATGCAGGCGACGAGTTTGCTATTGTTACTTCAAGTTGCTTGAAAGATGTTCGAAAACTTGGAGTTATACTTTTAGATTTGTTAACCAAACAACAATGGCCGAACGGAATAAATCTAAATGCTTCAATAGGAATAGCAGGCGGAAGGAGAGGGCAGCTGCGTCCGGGTGATGAACGGCGTACTGTGAGCGAGTTGATCAACCTGGCAAGCCTGGGTTCGGCGAGAGCTAAAAAAAATAATGCGCGAATAGTTTTTGTGGGACAGGTAGAAGTAATAGAAGATGAGATATAAAGAGCGGGGGAAGATTGGGTACATACACTTTGCTTAATTGTTTAAGCCTTAAATTATAACTGAAGCATGGAGAAGCATGGGAGAAGCAAGGGGACGTTCATTTTGCTTCCTTATTGTTTCCTCTTTCCAATAAAACCTCGGCCAGAGCAAAGTCCAGCAAGGTGTCTATGTCTACCGAGCGTTCCCTGGGCATGACATAGGCGTAAGTTTGCGGTCCGTAGAAGGAGTCGTTGTTGAGAAAATAGTCCCATTGGATCAGGTAGACGGCGCCGTTTAATTGATAAAACGCAGGAAGCTGCTGGCGGGGCTGATTTGCCTCGGGACGGATGAAATGTTCCAGGCAGTGGTCATCCGGAAGGGTGTTGCTCAACCACGGGTGGTGGGAGATTTCGCAGACGGAGACTACCGCTTGGGCTTGGCGTTCAATCATCAGCTTGCAGGAATTAACGATATCTTCAGGGGAGCGCAGAGGGCTGGTTGGCTGAAGGATGGCCACCCAGTCATATTTTTCTCCCCGGTCTTCGCACCAGGCCATGGCATGCCGCAGCACATCGCTGCTTTTGGCGCTGTCCGTAGCCAGTTCGGCAGGCCTTAAAAAAGGCGCTGCCGCCCCCGCTGAAAGCGAAGCTGCCGCTATATCTTCGCCGTCGGTGGAAACAAGCAGAAAATCAAAAACGCAGCTGGCCTGGGCGGCTTCAATTGTATAAGCGATAAGCGGTTTGCCGGCCAGGGGCTTGATGTTTTTTCCCGGTACCCCTTTTGATCCCGCACGGGCGGGGATAATTCCGAGGATCTTTTTACCCTGGTACACTTGATCACCCCGTAAGCTCGAAAGCCCGCAGAGTCTGGCGGTATTCTTCCCACTGCCCGATGTCAAACCATTCACCGTGGTGGGGGAAAACTCCTACTTTCAGACCCTTTTCCTTGGCCAGGTCGATCAGATCAGGCATTTGCAGGACTTTTCCCTTTGAAACAAGGCCCAGGACCTCCGGTTCCAGGACATAAACCCCGCTGTTGACCAGGAAGTGGAAGTTCGGTTTCTCGTTGATATTTTGAAGGCTGTCGTCGTCGACCTTTAAGACACCGTAAGGTATGGTAAATTTTCGCAATGCTCCGAGGATAGTCAGGGAGTTTCCATGCTCGCGGTGATATCTCAAGAGTTCGCCGTAATCTGTTTCCACTATAATGTCACAGTTGGAAACAATAAAAGTCTCATCAAAATCCCCGTTTAACAGCCCCAGGGCGCCTGCTGTGCCCAGAGGCTCTTTTTCCTGGACAAAGCCTATCTTATATTTACAGCCGTTGTTTTCAGCGAAGTAAAGCCGCACTATGTCCGCTTTATAGCCCAGGCTGATCGTGAAATCAGCGAAGCCCTGGCCGTGGAATTTTTCCATAATTACTTCGACGATAGGCTTGTCGCCGAGAGGGATCATTGGTTTGGGCAGTATTTTTGTGAACGGGTCCAGCCGCTTGCCCATCCCGCCGGCCATGATAATCACCTTTTCCGTTCTTTTTTCCCTGCGGTTTCCGAAGACGTCCCGGCAGAGGAGAAGGTCGACTACCCGCTGCTGGTCGTCAAGAAGCGGGACATGCCGGATGTCGTGGTCGAGCATCAGTTTGCGGACAATGCCCAGGTCGGTCCCGGTTTTAACGGTTTTAGGGTTCTTGCCCATGATTTCGCTCAGGCTGACATCCATGTTGACGCCGCGCAGAAGAGCCCGGCGGATGTCCCCGTCGGTGATTATCCCCACCAGGCGCCGTTCGCGATCGGTAACCAGGAGCACCTGCATACCTGCCTTATCCATGCGCGGCAGGGCTTCGGAAAGCTTTTCCTCCGGCAGGGCGGTAATCTTTTTTAAATCCCTCTTATGCCAGGCCACATATGCACCTTCTCTCGAAATCTTCAATCATTTCCCAGGTTAGAACTGTTTCCGCCGGTATATCGACGGACGCTCTACGCCCGATTATAGAATCCCAGAACATTGGCGATATTCCCGTTCCCGGCCGTTTTGCCGCCAGGCAGTCTTCGGTAATTCTTTCGCCAGCCGGGATGTTTTTGCTGGAAACTATACTGCTTCTGGCTGCGGCAGCGATCTTTATTTCATCGGAAACCGGGGCTTTCAAACCGTTTCCAAAGCTTTTTTCCACCAGGCGGATAATTTCCACCATATTATTTAATTCGTCCGGTTCCAGGGAACATTTATGGTCAGGGCCCTCCATTTTGCGGTTTAATGTAAAATGTTTTTCAATTACTTCGGCCCCCATAGCAACCGCAGCAATAGAGACGGCGTACCCCATGGTGTGATCTGAATAACCCACGGGAAGACCGAATGCCTGTTTGAGGGTAAGCATCGCTTTTAAGTTGACTTCTTCTGGAGGTGTTGGGTAATTGGATGTGCAGTGCAGCAAAGTAATTTCCCCGGCGCCCGAACTATTAAGTATTTGAACGGCCTTTCCGACTTCCTCCAAAGTTGACATTCCCGTAGAAAGAATGACTTTCTTTCTTTTTCCGCCGATTCGCCGCAGCAAGGGCAGATTGGTTATTTCTCCAGAAGGAATCTTAAAACAGTCCAGGTTTAACTCGTCTAAAAAATTAACGCTTTCCAGGTCAAAAGGGGAAGAAAGGAAAGCAATCCGGCGCCGGTCGCAGTACTCTTTCAGTTTTCTGAAATCATCAAAACTAAGCTCGAGTTTTTTAATCATCTCCAGCTGGCTTTCAAATTTATGGGGCATATTTTTTTGCTGGTATAGAGCCCTTTCGGCGAAGGAAGTGACTATTCTTTCGGCTTTAAAGGTTTGAAATTTAACCGCATCCGCTCCGCTTTTACAGGCAAGATCAACCATCTGCATGGCCAGGTCCAGGCTGCCGTTATGGTTAACGCCTACTTCGGCGATTATAAAAACCCTGCTGTTTCCTGTCATTATTGAAGATTCACCTCACCGGGCCCTGGAAAATCAAGGCGCTTTTCTAAAAGAGTTTTTCCAAGCGGAATCTGTTCAAGTACGCTGACTATTTTTTCACTTGCCTTTCCGTCCCCAAAAGGATCGTAAGGGTTGACTGTGTTAGGAAGACGGGCGCGAAATACCGGGTCGTACAAAACCTTTCTCAGGCCTTTAACAATGTCTTCCTTGCGGCAGTTTACGTCCAGGACGCTTTCCGACCTGATCCTGCCCTTCTGACGATCGCCTATATTGACGGTTGGGACGTGAAAGCTGGGCGCTTCGATAATACCGCTCGAGGAATTGCCCACCACCGCTGAAGCAATCCGCATCAACCCGAGGTAACCCCGGGAACCAAGGCTTGGTTTGAGCAACACGTTGTTTTTGTCCGAAGCGTAATCCTGCCAGATCTGAACTACCGCCTGATAGCCTGCTTCCATGCCAGGGTAGGTAATAACCTGCTGGTATTCCTGGAATTGTTCCAGGGCAAGTACAAGTTCTTTAGCCTGAGTCCTTGTATTATTTTTACCGGTAAGGGTTTCAGGGTGAAAAGTGACCAGCAGGGTAGGCATTTCGGGATCTATGCCGAAGCCATTTTTTATTTCTGACGGTGAGAGATAATCAGAAGCGTAGATGTTTTCAATTCCGGTAGAGCCGACAACGTGGATCCGCCATGCTTCCTCGCCCATTTGCCTGATCCTCCGCCCGTATTCCCATGAGGAAGCAAAGTGAAGGTGGGCCATCTTTGTCAGGGCATGGCGTACTTGTTCGTCAAGCGCCCCCTCGGTTGATTCGCCGCCGGCGATGTGGACGATCGGCACTCTGTATATCAGGGCGCAGGCAGCGGGGGCAAGAAGTTCGTAACGGTCTCCCAGAAGGAGCAAAAAATCGGGTTGGTATTTCCCGATTAACGCAGCCATTTTAACTGTCGCTTCGCCGAAAGACCTGGCGATGGATTCATGATTATCGGAAGCGAGCGTGAAGGGGACAGTTTCAGAAACGTCAAACCGGTCTATTTTTATGTCCGAAATTGTACTACCCTTGTATGAGGCCAGATGATCGCCGGATGCGACCAGGATAAGCTCCAGGCCCGGGTTGTCTGAAATCCTTTTCAGGACCGGTTTTAACAGGCCGTAATCAGCCCTTGTTGAAGAAAAGGCTATTATTCTGCGCAAACTGCCTTAACACCTCGGGAAGGATTCTTGACGATTACAGCAGGGTTTCCATATGCGGCAACACCGGAAGGTATGTCCCTGGTAACAACTGCCCCGGCGCCGATCAGGGCGCCTTCTCCGATAGTGATCCCTTGGATTATCCGTGCGCCTGCTCCGATAAACGCTTTTTCCTTAACTTTTACGTTTCCGCAAAGAACGGCGCCCGGACCGACCTGGACCGAATGTCCAATCAAGCAGTCGTGTTCGACTATAGCCCCGGAATTAATGATCACATTTTCTTCTATAACAGCGCAGGGGTTGATAATTGACCCGGCCATTACCACTGTCGCCGGACCGAGTCTTGCAGCCCGTGAGACTATTGAGTCCGGGTGCTTGAAAACGGGAAATACAAAACCTTTGGACAGGCAGTATTCATAAAGGGTCTTTCTTTTCAGGTTGTTAAAACCCGCCATGCCCATGGCGGCATGTTTGAGGAATTTATCAGGAAGGTTTGCAAGAATGCTGTCATTACCGAGATAGGGTATCTCATATCTTGTCAGGATATTATCTGGTTGAGGGTCAACGCAGCCGACCGGCTTGAATTTCTTCGTCAGAAGGATTATTTCAACGACCACCCTTGCGTGGCAACCAGCCCCAACAATAACAACCGGTTTTTTATCCATAGGCATCTCCTGATATATTGTTGGTTTTCGAAATATGGCCAATCGTATCACAGACTTTCCTTATTGATTCTTCAGTTAAAAAAGTGGCGCTGGGCAGATTTATACCCCTATTATATAATTCGTCGGCAATACTGTTTTTCTGTAGGCCCATTTCTGAAAAACATGGCTGCCTGTGCATTGGAATAAAAAACGGCCTGACTTGTATGCCCTGGGAAACAAGCCTTTTCATAAGCGCTGTTTTTTCTTCTCCGAATTTTTCAGGGTCAATTAATATTGACGAGAGCCACCAGCTGCTCCGGGCATCCTGGAGCTCTTTCTGGAATTTTAAGCCGGGGAGGGAGCCGAGCAGTTGATGGTACATATTAGATATATTTTTTTTGGCTTTTAAAAATTGAGGCAGGCGTTCCAACTGGGCCAGTCCAAGCGCCGCCTGCAGGTTGGTCAGGCGGTAGTTATAGCCGATTTCACTGTGCAGATATTCTATCTGCTCTCTTTCCCTGCCTTGGTTGACTAAAAGCCTGGCCCGCTCTGCAATTTTTGAATCGGCAGTAACAATCATCCCGCCGCTGCCGGTTGTTATAACCTTGTTTCCGTTAAAGCTAAATACCCCGATATGCCCGAAAGTGCCTGTCATTTTTCCGCAAAAAGTTGCTCCCAGGGATTCCGCAGCGTCCTCGATGACGTATAACCCATGACTGTTGGCCAGATCGCAGATGGAATTCAGATGAGCGGGGTTTCCGTAAAGGTGAACCGGTATAATGGCTTTGGTGCGCGGGGTTAGAGCATCTTTAATTTTAACAGGATCCAGTGTCCACGTATCCGGTGTAACATCTACAACTACAGGCGTGGCCCCGACATAAGTGACAGGGTTGACCGTGGCTACAAACGTCAGAGAGGGAACGATTACTTCGTCTCCCGGGCCGATTTCCAAGAGCCGCAAGGCCAGGTGAAGACCGCAGGTGCCGCTGGATACCGCTACGGCATGTTTTGCCGAAACAAAAGCGCCAAAACGAGATTCAAATTCTGCAATCAAAGGTCCGGAACTGGAAACGAACCCACTGTCTATAGCTTCAAGCAAATATTTTTTTTCCAGTTCACCGATATTAGGCCAGTCAAGCGGAATTTTAATCTCATTCAAAAAAAGTCCCTCCTGTTGGCGTGTTTATTTTAAACGGTATACTGACTTGATTTATACAGCCGGGTGTTTTGCGCAAACCATTCGATTGTTTTCCCAAGTCCTTCTTCCAGGGTGAACTGCGGTTTCCAGCCTGTTAGGGCAACCGCCTTTTTGTTGTTACAAAGCAACCTTTCAACTTCGCTGGCTGCCGGCCTTATTCTTGGGGGGTCAATTTTTATTTCTATTTTTATACCGGAGATATTTTGAATAAGCTTAATAAGGTCCCCGATTGAGATTTCACTGCCGCTGCCCAGGTTGACTATTTCTCCCACACATTTTTCTGAAAATCCCACGCTGATGATGCCTTTTACTGTGTCACTGACAAAGTTTAAGTCCCTGGTAGGTGTGAGGCTTCCCAGGCGGACTGTTTTTTCTTCACTAAGAATCTGGGTAATGATTGTCGGTACAATAGCGCGGGTGGACTGCCGCGGGCCAAAGGTGTTGAAAGGCCTTGCCACAGCAACGGGAAGGCCGAATGACCGGTAGTAGCTTAAAGCCAGCTGGTCGGCGGCGATCTTCGTAGCGGCGTAGGGAGACTGGGCCTGCAACGGGTGCCTTTCATCTATGGGCACATATCTGGCTGTTCCGTAAACCTCGGAAGTTGAGGTAACAATTACTCTTTTTATGCCCAGCTCCACAGCAGCCTGACATATGTTGTAGGTGCCTTCAAGGTTGGTTTTAATATATGCAAGAGGTGATATATAAGAGTAGGGGATACCTATTAAGGCAGCCAGGTGGAAAACAAGATCAACTTCCTGCAAACAGTTTTTCATACTGTCATAATCCCTGACATTGCCGGTAACGATTTCCATGCTGCCAATTAAGGGGCTGTTTTCCAGCCACCCCCAGCTGTTGCGGGAGTTGTAACGAATTAAGGCTCTTACATTGTGCCCCTGATCAACTAACTCTTCGCACAAGTGAGAGCCTATAAAACCGCCTGCTCCGGTAACCAGGATTCTCAAAGAAAAAATGCTCCTTTCTATTTTTTACTTATTAAAGTTAAAGGAATCCAAAGGCCTGTTGATCCATTCTTCAATTTTTTCCGCTGCCTTGTTAAGATCTGTATAAAAAGCACAGGACTGTTCGATTATATTTCTTGTTTTTTCAATTTGTTCAACAGCCTCTTCCTCTCCAACACGGGCAAATTTCTGGTAAGCGGGTGAAATAACCGCTTCCAGCCAGGGGAAAGCTTTCTGCTGTTCAAATATCTTTTGATCCAAATATTCCAGTTTTTCTTTTAACGGGTCTATCTTTTCAAGGGGCGGCATTTCATCAGAACGATAAAGGTCTTCCAGTTTCTGTGATATCTGCAGTCCTGATCGAGTATACTTCTTTACTCTTCTGATGCATTTTTTTGTTTCCTTTAAATCAAAACATATATTTTTGATCACATCAAGAGGAATATCTTTTTTTACGGCCAGTCTCTTTATTGTTTTGTCAATAGGGTACTCTTTTGTCAGGTACCTGTCTATAGCTTCTCTGAAGGGCATTTCTTCAGTGCCGGGTATTCTGGCCCCGCCTTCGGTTGCGTTGATTATTTTTACCTGATCTTTAACCAGGGGGATCTCCTCTTCGTACCAATGTAAAAAACAGGCCAGAGAATGACTTGTTTCAACTTTTTTATCTCCCCCGTATCCCTCTACTTCAACCAACTGTTCGTTGCCGGATACGGTGCGCCCCTCGTAGATTGTCCTTTGTGAATGTGTTTTGCCGCCGGTGTAGGCAAGGTCCTGCCCGATAAAGATAATTGGATCAAGGCCTGCTTTTACAGCCAGGTCAAAGGAAACATTAGCTACCGAAGGGCCGCCCTTCAATAGGGTCCTTTTCTCATCAATGAAATTCTCCAGCCAGGTCATGAAGTAAGGATCGTATGCTCCAACAATTTTTGGCCCTTTAAAGTTGGCGGGGATGCTTTTATAAGTTACGGGAGAAAAGATTAATACAGAATCTTTAACTTCCACGTTTTCGAAATTTACCGCGTTGGGTTCTCCCCCGTCAACAGTGACGACAAGGTCTGGTTCTATTCCAAGACTTAATATTGCTTTAAAAGCGGTTCCGGCCGCAATAATAACCGCCTTATTCTTAATTTCTTTGAGAAGATGTATATTCTTATCCAGAGACGGGCCCGCAGCAACAATTACTCCTGGAACGCCTTTAAATGGCCCGCAAAGTATATCTACGTCCGGAGCTTGAATTGTTGCCGGAAGGTTACATAAAAAGTTTTCGGTCCAGTCGAAGGAAAAACGCATCAAAGTATTTGAGTGTAAGATATGATCAGCTACAACAGCATTTGCTGACTCTTCAAGTTCTTTAAAATTATCGCCTGCATTCCGCAGCGCAGGCAAATATGCCAGGAGCTTAAGTTTTTCAGGCTGGTAGATGTTTAGTTGCTTTTCAATTATTTTGTTAATCTCTTTTTTTTCGGCGCCAAAGTATAAAACGATGTTTTCCTTGTTGATCAGGGAAGTGAGATCAACAGCGTTTAAGGCTGTTTTAAACGTTGACAGGTCAGGTTCCATGGCCACAATTCTGGCTTTTGGGTATAATAAACTCAATCTGTTAATGTGATAACCCAGGCCAATTCCACAAACAAGCAGTGTATCATCTTCCGCCGCATAGATATTTTGAGCCCACCGGGCGGCTTCTCTCACAGGGTCGTAGGCGCTGTGCAGGTGGTAGACCTTTTTGTTGTGAGATACTTTCAAGGTAGGTAGTCCATTCTTCGCCGGGACTACTTCACCAAGAGATGTTGTCTGTGATAATCTGTCTACCAGATCAGGGTATCTGTTTTTTAATGCGGAAAGATTATTTCTAGATAAGTTGCACATGGCTTTTCTCCTTAGACCGGATTTTCAAGCTAAGATAAAATGCATGTATTTACCTGTTCCACAAAAGGTACAAGTTCGTACTCCAGCAGATCGCCAATCAAAACGTAATCATCATTTTCCCATGCGTCAAGCAAACTGCTCAAATAGTTGCCCAGTTCTTCGATCTTTTTATAATCAAATGATTCTATGTTTCTCAAGAACCCTGCCAGCCAGCGCAACCCATCCGTGGCCTTGGTAAAAAAATATGCCCCGTCGGCCTCATTGCCATTATGCATCAATTCTGCGATAGCCATAAGGCCTTTGGATAACTTAGGCAAATAATCAGCTGCGGACTGATAGAATTCATTATTGAATAAATCGTTTGGTTTATCAACAGCCATTTCTAAAGCCTCCTAAAAATCTTTTTGAATGAACCTTGGCGAAGGTATGATGTTTCTCCTATAGGCTTGAAGAGTATCCCTTGTTTTGTTCAGGATTTTGTTTTCTTGTATTTTTATTAACATGCAGTTAGTCATCAAATTCAGCAGCAAACCCATCTTTATTTTGACTTCTTTAGCCTCGTTAATAAGCTCTGAAAAAGCGTCTTTGACTATGGGAGATGTAAAAAGGGAAGAGTGATTATTATACAGACTCAAATCCGTGATCCTTTCTCTTATTTCTGCTTCCATCTTCCATATCTGTGTTGCTTCTCCCCAGTTGCCCAGTTTTATTTCGTTTTCGGTTAAAAGAATCAATTCCTTAAGGGTGGAATAGGCGCTTTTCTGTTTTTGTATGACAGTTATTATTTCATCTGCCGTACAGGTCATCTTCATACCCCTATTTTACAGGCGCTCTTGGCCCATGCGTCTTTTATTTCGGTAAGGAGTTCGGTTATCTCATTAAGGATTGTGACATCTCTTTTGATGTTTGCCTGGATGAGACGAAAATGCATATATTCGTATAATCTTTCTAGATTAATGGCGAAATCACCGGCCTCAAAGTTTAAGCTTGCTCGTAATTCATTGATTATTTTTTGGCTTCGGCTTAAAAGGTAGTTTGTTTTGGCTATTTCACCCTGTTGGATAGTTTCCTTTGCCTGATCCATGAAGCTTAAAGCTCCCTCATAGAGCATAAGGACGAGCTTTTCCGGCGGGGCTGTAATAATGTTATTCTGGGCGTAAACGGCTACCTGTTCATTAATCATTTGGATGTCCCCCTTGATCTGCTTTCTTTAATCACTGTTAAACGCTGAAATCTGGCTCGCCAGCCATGTGCTCGTTGAATTGAACTTGTTTATAAGCTCTTCCATCTGAGCGAACTGACTTTTCAACTGCTGCTGCCTCAGTTCCAGCCGGTCGTTCATATCTTTAATTGAAGCGTTTAAAAATATTACCTCTTTTTCATACGCTTTTTGGTGTGCAGGTATAAGACCGTTTCCATCATTGATCTGGCGGTCAATTTCAGCTATTAAGCGTACCGCAACTCCATTTTCACTTTCTCCAAAAAGATTGGCCAGGGCTGCTGATTGGTTTTGGGCGGCTGATTTCAGTTTGCTCTCGTCTAAAACTAATTTACCGTCACGATCTACAGTAATTCCTGCCTGCGATAACCTGCTCAGACTCGTTGAGGCTCCCTCAACAGGAGCGATAGTTTTTCTCCAGATGGACTGAACCAGGGACTGCAAAGATATGTCTCCGTTTAACGCACCTTCCTTATCCAGGTCATCGTTAATTAAACTAATCACTTCATTGTACTGGTTTACGAAGTCACTGATCTTGCTTATAGTCGATTCATAGTCGGGCTTAACTTCTATGCTTGCTTCTCCTTGGGTCAACAAGGTAATGTTTAACCCCGTGATAATATCTGAAACCTGATTCGAAGCGCTGTAGAAAGTTGCTCCTCCGTTAATTTCCGATATAGAGAAAGAGGCGTTGGCGCCCAGGTCCTGTTGAGCGTTTAATATGTCCAGGGCGGCTAAGAGGTTTCCGCTTGTATCCGATAAAGATATGCCAATACTGCCAGTTTTGCTTGATTTAAGCGCGATTTTGTCTGACACCGGATCATAGCTGGCATAAACTTGAGCATCGGAACTGTTTATCCGGCTGATTACGTCGTTTAATGAGTCAGACGAAGTATCGTAATTTATTGACACGCCGTTGATTGTAAAACTGCCGCTGGTTGTGGAAAGAAGCCCGTTTTTCAAACGTGAATTATCCAAAACTGCATCTGTTTCGGCCATTCCCAGGTTCGCCTGGCTGGTTTTCGTATAAGTTCCGCTTCCCTGTGCCGGAGCAGCCAAAAGGCGTGTAGCAGTAAGAAAGTTGCTTGTATCAGCGCCCTGGCCAAGTTTAAGGTTGTCGGGATCGTCGCTGGTCAAAACCAGGCGGTCGTTTTCATAACTTGCTGTAACTCCGGTTGTCGCCGATTGCGCATTGATCCGGTCGATCACGTTGACCAGATTATCACTGGCGGCGTCCAGGGTAAAAGTGTAGTTGTTGATCGTAAAAGTTCCGCTGGCGGGAGTAATGGCAAAACCAGCTTCGCTGCTGTTTAAAACCGCGCTGGTATTAATGGGCTGGCCGATTGTCCCGGTGCTTTGTGCCCTTGTTCCCGTAGCTATGTTGCTTATGTTTAAATGATATGTTTCCGGGACGGAATTGCTTCCAGCCGTAGCGCCGGCTATAGAGTTATCACTAACCTGGGCGGTTTTGCCCGAGAAGGAACTGGACAGGTTCAATTTCGATAATGTGTTTCTCAGGGAGAGGAGTTTGGTGTTAATTTTACCCCAGGCATCTTTTTTGGCGGTTAAATTTGTAACCTTTGTTTTCATATTGGTCACAGGCTGTTTTTCAATCTGCATTAAAGCCTCAATTATGCTGTCTGTGTCAATGCCGGAGCTGATTCCTGTAAACTGAATGGTCGACATGATTTCAACTTCCTTTTCTACACATAATCATCCATGAATATTCCCACAGCATTTTTTATTTGGGCCAGTATATCCAGGAATTTTTCCTCTGGAATTTCTTTAATTATTTTTTCCGGATACCGGGTTGGATCGACGACCTGTACTATTAGCTGCTTGGTAGCTTCATGGACCTTGAAACGCAGATTGTAGCCAATAAAAATTGCCAGCTTATTTAAAGTTTCTGTGTCGGCTTTTAATACTTTGATTTTTTCTTTTGCTGCCACGGTTTTTCCCGTATTTGAATCGTCTTCATTTTTGATCTGCTGTTTTTTTTGAACCGGTTTAAGATCCTGCTGCAAAGTAGATTCTTTTATCGCCTGGATTGCGCTTTTTTCTTCTATTTTCATAGACCATCATCCTCTTCGAATCCCAAAGGACCATCTAAAAGAAGTATTTTGTTTCCCCCTAACAGGAGGGACGGCCGGATACTATAACACACCGGCCGGTCCTGATAAAGGGTTCCAAAATTTACCTCATTAAGGATAGTATCTGCGAGGGTATTTGGTTTGCCTGAGCCAACATAGCCATGCCGGTTTGCTGCAGGATCTGGTTTCTTGAGAAAGTGGTCATTTCTTTGGCCATGTCCAAATCCCGAATTCTCGACTCGGCTACGATGAGGTTCTGTGTCATATTCCCCAGGTTAGTAATCGTATGCTCAAGGCGGTTTTGATAGGCGCCGAGCTGTGCCCTGCGGCTGGCAAGTTTTTCAATGGCATTCTGCACTTTCGTAATTGCCGCATTTGCCCCGGTCACAGTACCCAGTGATAGTGTTCCTCCCGTTACTATAGCTGAAAAGGCTGCTCTGTTGATGGCGATGGTCATTTTTTCAGCCGCCTGGGCTCCGATCTGGAAGACCTTGCCGGCTGAGAAGCCGCCGCTTAACAGTTTGATGCTGTTGAAGTTGACATTGCCCGCCATCTGATCGATCTGTGCTTTTAAAGCGCTGTATTCGGCGGTAATCTTTGCCCGGTCTGTATTGTTCAGACTGTTGGTTGCAGCTTCGGTGGCCAGGTCTTCCAAACGGATAAGGATGCCGTTCATGGTTTCCAGCGCACTTTCACTGGTCTGGATCAGCGAGATTGCATCCTGGGCGTTCAACTGGGCTCTTTCCATACCCTTAAGCTGAGCCCTCATTTTTTCCGAGATAGCCAGTCCGGCGGCGTCATCGGCCGCACGGTTGATTCGCAATCCGGAAGATAGCTTTTCAAGGTTCTTGGAAATGTTGGCCTGGGTGATATTGAGGTTTTTATTAGCATCCAGCGCCATGGTATTATTGTAAATGTACACTACTTTTTTCCCTCCTTTTAAAGTTTTGATTTTCGTGCCTTTTTACGGCCGCTTAGAAAGGCACAAAAACTTTTATTTGTGTATAGAATCGGTAAAAAGGTTGATTAACTTAAGAGTCTTGCAGGTTATCCGACTTGCAAAATATAAATTAATTTATTTTCATAAAAAAAAGACCTTTAAGGTCTTTGGAAAGGTTTTATATCTGTTCGCTGTTAACTTAAAAAATTCAACAAGCTTGTCTGTAAAACTTTTGCAGTGCAGGACAGGGTGGCCTGATAGGTGAGCATACGTGAGACAAGTTCGGTTGTTGCCGTTTCTAAATCAGTATTTTGGAGGCCGGCCAGAGATTTTTGCAGTTTTGTGTTTTGATCTTCTAAAACCGTTTTGATCATCTCCAGGCGGTTGATTTTAGCGCCTGCTTCAGAGCGGGACTGGATAAAGAGGTTTTGATCATTGGTCAGGTTTTCTATTTGTGCGTTTACAGTTGAGGAATCTTTCGCTTTCAAGGCATTCTTAAGGTCAAAAAGGTGTGTAAAGACGTTACTATCAATGAAAAGCGCCTGACCGTTAAAATTTACTGTTTCGCTAACCTGCGGCAGAACCTTCCTTGGCGAATCATTGAATATTTTTTCTGTGATGGAAGGGTTGACGATCACTTTTTCCCCTCCTCCCGGATCTTCTTGCCTTACAAAGGGCTGTTCTCCCTTGCTGTTGCTGAAAATGTACCTATCCTCAACTGAAGTGTTGGCAACAATAATCAGCTGGTTAATCAAATTGTTAACTTTTAAGGTATAGTTTTCGAAATCCGAAGAATTATTGCCTGTGTTGCTGGCTGAAAGAGCGATGTCAAGCGCGCTTTGCATTACCTGGTTGGCGCTGTCGAAAGCGCCGTCAGCTCCATTCAACCAGGAGATCCCGTTTTCTATGTTGCTGCTGTACTGCTCCCGGGAGGCCAGACTTTCTTTTATGGAAATTACTTTCCAGAGACTGGAAGGATCGTCGCTGATTTGTCGCATTTTTTGTCCGGAAGAAATTTTCTGCTGTAAACCGGCTATCTCCCGGATGTTCTGCTGTAAATTGCTGATTGTGTTTAGAACGGTCATGTTATTTGCAACACGCATTCTTAAAATACCCCTTCCTGCTAAGTCCGGTTAATTAACGTATCCAGCATGTCATCAAAAATACTCATGGCCTTTGACAATGCCTGGTAAGCAAACTGGTACTGCATCAACATGGTGAGTTCCTCGTCTATGGAAACACCGGAAAGAGACTGGCGCTGGGTTTCAAATTGTAAGCCGATGGAATTAAAAGTTTCAGCATTTTTACTGGCCTGATTTTGGTCTGAGCCAATTTTTGTAATCAGTTGGCTGTAATAACCTGCCAGGCTATTTTTACCTAATTCCTCATAATCAACTATGTCATTTATATCGGCTATGGTCATTGCGTTTCTGCCGTCACTGGGGGAGGAAAGTTCCTGGGCAGCAGCAATATTATATGGGTTGTTTAAAATATCCTCGCTGACCGAAATCTCTTTGTTTCCGGCATTATCCTGTAAAGTAAAGAAAGTCCCGCCCTGCTCATTATTTAAAGTAAATCCATCTTTATGAATTTCATTTACCTTGTCAGCCAGTGTCTGAATAAATAAATTCATTTTGTCCTGATAGTTTTCAACAGATTGTTTTGCCGCCAGAAGGCCGCCCAATTCCCCTTTTCCCGATGACATATCATTCTCGGACAGGGGATTAACATCCTGACCTTCAACAATTGTTTTTCCATAAACAAGTACAGTCGCAGTGTTGTTATCGTTAATAGTAATTGTGATATCTGAAAGTTTGGACATCTCATCAAGCAGGGAGTCCCTTTGGTCCATTAAAGTGTTGTTCTCCGCGGTTACACATTTTTTCAACGCCTGGTTGACGTCGGCCAACCTGGCTGCAAGCTGGTTCATCTCTGAGATCTTGGAAGTTAAAGAACTCTTAATTTCAGTGCGGGCAGTCTCCATTTGAGAAGTAAGATAGTTAAGATAAGTAGTTAAGTTAACTGCGGTCCGGGTTACATTCTGACGGGCTGAGGCTTCCTGGGGGCTGCTGCTTAATTTTTGCCAGGAGTTCCAGAACTCCGTTAAGAGTGAGCTGACCCCAGTACCGATGGTATCTGTGAAAAGACCTCCTACTTTTGCCAATTCAGTCTCCTGTTCTTCCCAGTAGCCAACTTCGGAAAGATTGGCTCTAAGCTGGGGATCGAGAAAATTATCCCGCATTCGCTGAATATTCTTTATTACCACTCCTGCATTTATTTGTTCATGGCCTAAGGAAGTTGGCAAAGATGTTCCGGTGGCTGAAAGAACAGCCCTCTGGCGTGAATAACCTTCAGTATTAGCGTTTGCAATATTATTTTGGGTTGTTTCCACGGCCTGCTGGTAAGTTGCCAGGCTGCGGCGGATTATTTCCAGCCCCGAAAAAGTCCCGGACATAAGACACTCTCCTAATTAGTGTTTTAAATCCTAAAAAACCCTGTCGATCATTTGATTGACCTGAAGGGTTTCTTTAACTTTGCCTTCGGTATTGTAAACTTTTTGCTGATCTGGTGAGCAAAGTACAGATAGGATTTGGTGGTGGAAGTTAATTCCGTTTTGGCTGAGTATAGCATTCATTTGGAATTTTTCCTTTAACTGCTGCACCAAGCCGACGATATTTTTTTTAAGCTGCGCTAATTCCGCTTTTTCTTCGCAAGGAGTATTTTTAACCTGGTTTAAATACTCCATTTTTTTCAGGTTTAAAAAATTTAATTTCTCATTGGTTTCTGATATAAAATCATTAGCCTTGCTCAGTTCGGCTAGATTTCCTTCTTGAAGAGCGTACTGTTGTATTCCGGCCGCATCGACAAGCTTCTTGGCCAGGGTTAGTTCCAGGTCTAAAATTTCCTCAAGTGAAAGATTTTTATTAGCCGCCATTTCAACTCTTTCCTTAACGTTTTAAATCTTTCACGGAATCTATTTCCTCAAAAAGCCCGTTGATGATTTTTTCCTCATCTGCTTCAAAGGAGCCGTCTTCAATTTTTTGCTGAATATTTTCAATCAAGTCCTGGCGCACATCTGAAAGGCCGTCTAACTTTTGATGGAAAAATTGTATTTCCCTTGCTTCAGGTGAGATATTAAGCAAGCTGTTTTCCTCTTCAGTACCGGCGTCTTTTTTGGCCCGAAGGTTTTTAGCCTGTTTTAACTCGCTGCGGTATATTTCTAAAAGGTTATGAGTACTGCCGCTTTCGTTTATTTTCATTACAACCACCCCGATGGTTATTTTTTCTCCTTTTCATTTATTCGGCACAAATAAAATATCACTTTAGGCCTTTTAAAAATTATTTTATTCCTCTTTATTTCTAGTTTCCTTTTTTCTGTTTTTGGGTTTTAAAAAGCCCGACAGGCGGTCCCTGATCAGCGTGGGGTTGTAGCCTGCCTGCAGTGAGATAATGCCTTCCATCATCAACTGCCTGATCAGAATTTCTTTTTTGCTGAGGTTGCCCAATTTTGTGGCGATAGGAAGCCAGATAACGTTCGCGCTTCCTACCCCGTACAGGGTGGCAATAAATGCCATGGCAATAGCCGGACCCAGTTTATCAGGCGTGCTCATTTGGCCCAGTACATGAACCAAACCCATCACTGTCCCGATGATTCCCATAGTAGGCGCATAACCGCCGGCTGCTTCGAAAATATGTTTACCAGTCTGATGACGTTCTTCAGTGGCATAAATTTCTACCTCAAGCGTATTCTTGACAAGCTCCGGATCATTGCCGTCTACAAGGAGCTGCAGGCCTTTTCGCAGAAAAGGATCACTTACATCGGAAAGCCTGTTTTCCAGCTGCAATAAACCTTCCCTTCGTGAGATTTCAGCCAGTTCAACAATTTTTTCGATCACTTCTCCTGGTTCCGGCAACTTTTGAGTCAGGACAATCTTAAGCAGACCGGGAATCGTCTTTATTTCTTTCATGGAGAAACTTGCTATAGTTGCTCCTATTGTGCCCCCGAAAACAATCATGGCGGCTGTCTTTTGCATAAGCGCGGCTGCGTGGCCCCCTTCCAACAGGAAACCGCCGACTAAAAATACAACTGCCCCGAATATCCCGATAAGAATAGTAGCGTCCAAGATTTGATTTCTCCTTTATTTAGTTGATGATCCTGGTTCCGATACCTGGTATTCATTCCGTAAAATAACTATATCAACCCGCCGGTTCATCTGACGGTGCGCCTCATTGTCGTTGGGGACCCTGGGCCTGTATTCACCATAGGCCGAGGCTGAAAGCCTCTGAGGGGGAAACGAGTGTTTGTTGATTAATTCCTTAACGACTGTAGTGGCACGGGCGGACGACAGTTCCCAGTTGGATGGGTAGATCGTGCTGTGAATGGGCAAATTGCAGGTATGTCCTTCTACCCTGATATAATTGGGAACTTTGCGCAGTATAGGCGCTACTTGACCGATTATTTCCCTTGCCTGTTGGGTTAGTTCAGAAGAACCGATTACAAATAGAACCTCTTCCTGGAAACTTATTACAATGCCTCTGTCCTCGCTCGACACCGAAACCTTTGATTGAAGGCCGCTCCTATCCATATAATCGGTTAGTTGCTCCTTGATGTCCGATAATGTCATCAAATCCTGCTGATCTTTTTCAAGCATGGGCGGTCTTGAACCTGACTGTCCAGCTGAAGTTGAAGGGCCGCCGTTCATTAAAATCATCCCGCCTCCTCCCATGGCCTGACTTAATGATTGCGACAAATATTTAAATCTCTCGAGGTCCAATTGGCCAAGGGAGTACATAACTATAAAAAAAATTAGCAGCAGAGTAATCAAATCAGCATAGGTGACCAGCCAGCGTTCAGAACCCCCGTGGCTTTCCTGACTTTTCCTGGCTCTTATCATAAATCACGCCGCTTTCACAAAAAAAATGACTCACTTTTTACATCGGCTTTTTACCTCCAATGCTGTAGGACCTTATAAAAAAGGTTTTAGTAAAGATGAAACAGTTTTTAAGTAGATCCAATGGTATGTTTTACAATTTTTGACTTGATAATATTATTAAATTGTTAGAAAATACAATGAAAACATATTATACTACCCTTTAACACATTTATAAAATTTATGTGTTTATTATAAGCAGCATTTTCGACATTATTAGCGATAAAATATATTAATTATTACCAATAGGTCAGGAGAGGATAAAAAAATAATTCTAATTCGATAATATGTTACAATATACAACATAATTCGATAGAGGAAAATCCATCTTCGCGGTGAATAAAAAAATATAATATGGAATTATAAGATAAATATGTTTTATCTGTAATATCAACCATGGTAAATTAGGGAATACCTAATTAATATAGAAGTATTTCTCACTTTAAACTTTAGTCTCATAGCGAATATACTGTTCTGACCAGTCTTTCGACTGGCGAATATGTATACTATTTTAAGCTTGCCGGGGGAAGTTAAAAGAAAACTATATGACAGAATATTCTACATCAGCACTGGTAAAAATGTTATTAACAGATAGAAATACCATAATATAACATATTTGATTTTAGATAATTAACTATTTTGCGATATAAGCATGTATTTGGAACAGTGCGTTATTTATGCAAGGGAGTGAGTTAAAATGCCTTTGTTTGAAAATGATAATATTGTTCTGCTGGCAAAATACCTTAATGTAGCAAGTATGCGACAAAAGTTAATAGCTCATAACATAGCCAACATTAGTACCCCGGGCTACAAAAGCCTTACCTTACGCTTTGAAGATTGTTTACAGGATGCCCTGAATCCGGACAAGGTAAATCTGGGAACTTCACGGGAAGAGCATATCAGCAACATTCCGGATGCAAACAAACTGGAACCGTTTGTGGAAAAAGATAATACCTCTGGGATGCGTGCAGATGCAAATAACGTTAATTTGGAGCATGAAATGACGGTTCTGTCGGCAAACACAATTCAATACAATCTGGTCATGCAGAGATTAACAGATAATCTTCAACAACTCAGTTATGTTATTACATCAAGGGGGCGTTAAAAATGAGTTTAAACTTTAAAAGTTTTGAGATAAGCGAGTCTGGTTTGGCGGCGGAGAAAATGCGTCTGAATCTGATTGCCGCTAATTTGGCAAATATCAACACTACCAGGACTGGCGCCGGAGGGCCATATAAAAGAAAGGCTCCTGTTTTTGAGGAGAAACTTCAGCTGGAAAAAGAGAATGATCGGAATTATAAAATTAAGGATGCCGGGGTTAAAGTAAGTTCCATCTGGGAGGATCAAAGCCCTCCAAGGCTTGTGTATGAACCAAATAATCCTGATGCCGATCAGCAGGGTTTAGTAGCCTATCCAAACATTAATGTGGCCAACGAGATGATTGATTTAATCACTGCATCCAGGGCATATGAGGCAAACCTGATGACTTTGGAAGCGGCAAAATCCATGGATCAGAAAGCTCTGGAACTGAGCAGGTAAAAAAAGGAGGAGTTCTTTTATGCAGGTAAATAATATTTCTCCTTCTTCTGTTATACCTTTGATTGAACCGGTACAAAAAGGTAACACACAATCTTTCGGCCAATTTTTATCGGAACAAATTGAAAAAGTAAATGAAGCGCAGTTGAAAACAGAAGAAGTGACTAAACAATTCCTGTCCGGAAATGTACAGGATATTCATCAGGTCCTGATCGCAGCGCAGGAATCTAAAATTACCCTGCAGTTGGCGGTAGAAATACGCAATAGGGTAATCGAAGCTTACCAAGAGGTTTCAAGAATGTCCGTTTAATTAGGTTTTGCTTTCAGCAGCGGCTATAAGGGGAGTGTGTTTAATGAACTGGGCCAACTTGCCAGCAGAAGCAGGTAAAAACTGGCAGACCTTGCAGCCAAAACGTAGGATGTTAATTGTCGCAGTGGGTGTGGGTCTAATATTTTGTGTATTTTTTATTTATGTTTTGCTGAACCACACAACTTATGCGCCTTTATTTACCGGACTCGATCCTTCTGAAGCCGGATCAATGGTTGAAAAATTAAAAGAAAAAAATATTCCTTACCGTTTAAGTGATCAGGGAAAAACAATTCTGGTGCCCGAAAAGCAGGTTTATGAAACGAGAATTGAGCTGGCCAGCAGCGGAGCTCTTGGACAAGGAAAGGGCTTTGAGATTTTTGATCAGACTAAGTTGGGCATAACGGACTTTGAGCAGCAGGTGCAGTACCAACGGGCTCTGCAGGAAGAACTGAGAAGGACGATAACTCAGTTAGACGAAGTTGAGCAGGCAAGGGTTCACCTGGTTCTCCCTGCGAAGTCGGTATTTATTGAACAGGAAAGCCCGTCTTCCGCTTCCATAGTGTTGAAGTTAAAACCGATGGTTGTGTTAAAACCCAACCAAATCAAAGGGATTGTCGACCTGACGGTAGGAAGCGTAGAGGGTCTTAAACCTGAAAATGTCCATGTTGTTGATACAAATGGAAATGTTTTGGATGTGGAAGAAAAAAGTTCTATTGCCGGGGGTATGATGGAACAGTATCAGGTTAAAACCTCTTACGAAAACGCCCTGGAAAAACGTATCCGGACAATGCTGGAGAAGATTTTCGGACAGGGCAAAACGGTGGTTATGGTCACGGCTGATCTCGATTTTAACAAACAGGAGATACAAGCAGAGACATACCAACAGGGTCCTATAGTCAGTGAACAGTTGATCAAGGAAAATGCCTTATCTTCCGAAGCGACTGGTATTCCCGGGACTGAAAGCAATTCACAGGTCAATCCACAGGTCAATCAGGTAGCACAAAACGGCGGGACCCCGCGGGTTGAAACGATACGCAATTACCAGCCGATTAGCAGGCAGGAAAAAATATACCCGGCAGTTGGAAATTTACAGCGCCTGTCGATTGCCGTAGCGGTTGACGCACATCTTTCACAGGATATTGAGCAGCAGATTACAAGTGTTGTAAGTTCTGCTACGGGTTTGAACCAGAGCCGGGGTGATCAGTTGACGATCAGTACTCTTGCCTTTGATAAGTCCTCCGAACAGGAGGCAGAGGCCGAAATGGCCAGGCAGGAAGCCGCACAAAGAAAAGATCAGCAGCAAAAATTTATTTTCATGGGTATAGCAGGGTTGATCGGGATAACTGTCCTGCTCTTCTTAATAAAAGCTATATTAAACAGAATATCCCAGAACAGGAAAATGGAAATTGAAGAGCTGCGGCCTATTGAGGATATGCAGGTTAGGGAAATAGCTGTACAACCTACTGTGGAAGATAAAATCCGCTATCTGGCTAAACAACAACCAGCTGAAGTGGCGGAAATAATAAAAGTATGGCTGGCTGAAAATCAATAAAAAGAATTGTAAAGGTGAAGACTCATGGAAAAAGCGCTTGAAAATATTGAACCCGGTCTGGCTTTTAGCGGGAAAGCGGCTTCAAGAAACATTGAAGCAATAGGGCAGGATAAAACCACTAAAAAATTAACCGCATTACAGAAAGTGGCAATTGTCCTTATCTCTATAGGTTCTGATCTTTCCAGCCAGGTTCTTAAATATGATTTTTATCAGGATGATATTGAACGTATAACAGAAGCCATAACACAATTAGGCAAGATACCGAAATCCGTCCGTGAGAATGTCCTTGAAGAATTTAAGGAAATAAGGCAAGCCAAAAGCTACATTACACAGGGCGGTATTAAATATGCTCAGGAGTTATTGGAAAAGACAGTCGGGCATCAGCGTGCGCAGGAGATAATTAAAAAACTGACCTGGGAAGCAAAGACGATTCCTTTTACCAGTTTGCGAAAAACGGATCCTCTCTATCTGTTTAATTTTATAAGAGAAGAACACCCTCAAACTATAGCTATGATTTTATCTTATTTAGAACCGGAAAAAGCTGCTCAAATTTTGTCTTCCCTGCCAAAGGAAATGCAAAGCGATATTGCCCGCCGTATAGCGGTCATGGATCGTTCCAATCCTGAAGTTGTCAAGGAAGTTGAAAAGGTATTGGAGACCCGTTTGGCATCAGTTGTTAAACAGGGTCAGATGGTTATAGGTGGTATTCCCTCAGTAGTTGAAATATTAAATATGAGCGATCGAAATACTGAAAAAACAATCTTGGAAGAACTGGAAAACAAGGCCCCGGAACTGGCGGAGGCGATTCGGAAAAAGCTGTTTGTTTTTGAAGATATCGTAAGGTTGGATGACATTTCAATACAGCGGGTTCTAAGGGAGGTTGACGGTAAGGATTTAGCCCTGGCTTTACGAGGATCCGGTGAAGAAGTCCGCAGTTGTATTTACCGCAACCAATCCAAGAGAGCCGGCGAAATGTTGAAAGAGGAGATTGATTATATGGGGCCGGTACGCTTAAAACAGGTTGAAGAAGCACAGGCTAAAATTGTCAAGGTTATCCGGACTTTGGAAGAAAGCGGAGAAATAATTATTTCAAGGGGTGGCGAAGATGCCATTATTATCTAACAGGATAATTAGAAAACCATTGATATCTCAAGTTCGCAAGGTCTGTTTAATTTGTGAAAACAGTACAGACGAAAAGGAGTATCCGGCGCCCTCAAGTGGTACTGCGGGAGGTATCACCAGCCATGACCCGGGTTCTATGCCGTCTGCGAACGATGAAGCTGAAAAAATTCTTGAAAAAGCCCGTGTTGAAGCAGAGGAAATCTATTTTCAGGCTAAAAGGGAAGGTTCCCTGGCAGGTTATCGGGAAAGCCTTGAAAAAGCTAATCAGGAAGCCGAGGAAATCCGCCAGAAAGCGCTTCATCTTTTAAAAGAGGCTCATGAGGTAAAACGAAAAACATTTGAAGGGATGGAAGATGAAATAGTTCTTCTTTCCTGTGAAATTGCCGAAAGAATCGTCAACAAACAATTGACCATTGAACCGGAGACAGTTTATGAAATTGCCAAAGAAGCAATTGGAGCAGTTTCTGATAAAGAACAGGTAGATTTAATGGTAAACGCGCATGATTTTGATATATTTCAGAAGAACCGGGAAGATATTTTAACAAGGCTCCCGGGCGGCGCTAAGCTAAACATATTAACTGAACCTTCAATAAAACAAGGCGGCTTAAAAATCAGGACATCACGAGAAGAAGTTGATGCTACTATAGATAATCGATGGGAAGTTTTAAAAACTAATCTGGTTAAAGGGTACACAGATGTTTAAGAATATTCCATCAGTAAATTTAAGATATTATCACGAGCGAATCAAAAAGGCTCAATTAATTAAAGCATGCGGTCTGGTTAAAAAAGTTACCGGACTGCTTATTGAAACTACGGGTTCAACTTCCTTTATAGGTGAGTTGTGCTATATTAAAGTTCCTCAGTTTGATCAGCCTGTCCTTGCTGAGGTAATCGGTTTCCGTGAAGGAAGTTCTTTAGTAATGCCTCTGGGAGAGCTAAAGGGTGTTTATCCGGGATGCCCTGTAATTCCGACAGGGCATCCTTTGCTTATTAAGGTTGGAGATAATATTCGCGGAAGGGTTCTTAACGGGCTTGGGCAGCCGCTTGATGAAAAGCCACTTGACGAAGGCGGGATTTTTTGGCCGGTTGATAATCTTCCGCCAAACCCCCTTGCCCGCCGTCGGGTAGATGAAGTTTTGGTAACCGGAATAAGGGCTATTGATTCATTAATGACTTGTGGCAAAGGGCAGCGGGTAGGTTTGTTTTCCGGAAGCGGTGTGGGTAAAAGTACTTTGTTAGGCATGATAGCCCGCTATTCCAAAGCACAAGTCAATGTAATTGCGCTGGTTGGAGAAAGAGGGCGAGAGGTTGGGGATTTCATCTGCCATGATTTGGGAAAGGAGGGATTAAAACGGAGTGTCGTCGTGGCGGCTACCTCTGATCAACCTGCCCTTGTCCGCCTGAAGGCCGCATTTGTGGCAATCGCTATTGCAGAGTACTTTCGGGAACAAGGTCTGGATGTACTACTGTTGCTGGATTCTGTTACGCGTCTGGCAATGGCGCAAAGGGAAATAGGGCTTACAGTGGGTGAACCCCCTGCAACAAAAGGGTACCCACCCTCTGTATTCGGGCTTTTACCAAGGTTGTTGGAGCGAACTGGAACGGGGGAAAGAGGTTCTATCACTGCTTTTTATACCGTACTCGTGGAGGGCGATGATTTTAACGAGCCTATCGCTGACACCGTTCGCAGTATTTTAGACGGACATATAATACTTACACGCGATTTGGCAAACCATAATCATTATCCTCCTATTGACGTCCTTCAAAGTGTAAGCCGTCTGATGCCCGATTTGGCAAGCTTAAGGCATCAGCAAATGGCCGGTCGTTTAAGGGATTTGCTGGCAACATATAAGCAAACGGAGGACCTTATTAATATTGGAGCTTATACGAACGGTTCAAATCAAAAAATAGACGCTTCAATCCGTCATTATGAAAAGATAATCAATTACCTTCGCCAGGGTCCCGAAGAATTCTGCGCTTTTGAAGATACCTTGGATGTACTGGAAAATTTACAGCTAGCGGAGTGATTAAATGTCTAAATTTGTTTTCCCGCTGGAAAAAGTTTTAAAGTATCGCTTGAGTGTGGAAGAAGCTGCCAGGCAGGCTATGGCCGAAGCACAGGAAAGATATGATTTAAACAAAAGAATACTTGATGAGATGTACAAAACCTATGAAAGCAGTTTAGTACAGGACGATACAGGGGCCGAGGCTTCATGGGTTATCCGTCAAAATAACTATCGTCTTTATTTAGCCAAGTGCATAGAGAAGCAGCAAGAACTTTTATCCGGGCTCCAAAATGAAATTAATGAAGTACGCGCTAAGTTGATTCGTGCGTGGCAGGAAAGGTCCATCCTTGAAAAAGTGAGAGAAAAGTCATATCACAGATACCAGCTTGAGGAAAAGAACAAAGAAAAATTTCAAAATGATGAAACCGGACAGAGCACTTTCGTTTATCACAAAAGAGGTCATTTATTATGATTTTGCCAACTGAAAAATCAGCCTGGGGCATCCTCCTTGCTGGTTCAAGACTAAAATGGAAAAGCGGGTCTGCGGAAGGGCCTGTTAATAATCAAACCGGCGCTTTTGTAGATGCTGTCAATGCTTTGTGTTTGTCCGGCAATTCTTGTGTGCCAAAAATAAACACGGATTTCCCGCAAGCAGACATTGTTCCAGCGAAAGATGCATTTAAGGGCACTCAAAACGTACTTTCGGATGAAAATACTTTAAAAGATTCCTTTGATGGTATAACTGGAAAAGTTAACATTTCTGGAAAGAACCCTTTTGTTGATCAAGACGGGGACTTGATCAATGTTGAGAAAAAAAATGAGCTGTGGACAAACGGCCGGGATAAAAAAAATGGTATCCAGGAAAAAGAAAGTCAAAATTATTATACTGATCAGAATAATGCCCCGCAATCTATTCAATATGGTTTTACTTATAAAGGAGTGGAAAAATCGGAAGAAATTCAGGATTCCGCTTTTGATGGAAACCGGGAAGAGATACAGACCGCTGACGTTAAAAAATCCATTTTATTAAAAAAGGCGAGTGCTAATTCCTTCCCGAATGGACTTTCGAAATCAATACCGGAACAGTTACCGGCTGGCTTGCAGTTATCAAGCGAAATGGACAAACTGCAGGTCAGGGCTGAGATCCCGGGCATGACAAAGGAAAACCGGTATGAAACAAGCGCTTCAAAAGAATCCTGGGCAACTCAAAGTCTTACCGGCAGTAGTGAGAGTATGGATCAAAGAACAGTCAAAACAGCCAAATTATTAAGCACTTCGGATGTTGGTTTCGATCCAAGAGAGCATCTGGAAAAACCTGATCAATTGCCGGCTGGCATACAGCAGCGGGGCGAAATGGACAAGCCGCAGGTGAAGGCTGAGAACGCGGTCATTCAAAAGAACGTCTGGCGCCAAACCGTCACAAGCGCGGGCATTTCAAAAGAATCCGAGGCTATTCAAAACCCTGCCGGCGGCGGTGAGGAAATAAATAAAACAACAGTTAAAGCAGCCGAACTGTTAAGCGCCTTGGATACCGGATTTAAAACGAGAGAGCAAACGGAAAAACAGAAACAAAATACGGCTGGCTTGCAGTTACCAAGCGAAATGGACAAGCCGCAAAGCATTGTTGGAGATTTCGTCGATAATGCCGGGTATATTGAAGAAGTCCAGACAGATACCTGGGTGCCCTCTTTTTTAAAAAATATTGAAATTTCAACGAACTTTACTCCGGGGAAGGGAAGGGTCGTCCAATTGTTTGCGGCTTCAAAAAATTCCGGAAAAATATCTGACGCAGGAAACGTAAAAAATCCTGATGGGGACGAGAGGATGTCCGGTATGCAAAAGCAGTCTGACTTGCTGCAAAATATTGCCGGTTTTTTGCCTGAAGCTACTGGTATTCCCGGGAATACAGCTTTCAAACAGGAATCATCCGACACCTATCGGCAGGTTTCCATAGCTGAACTACCCTCAGTTATGCTTTCAGCTATACGGTCTTCCGGTTCCAGGGAAAAGCTGATTAGGATTAACCTGGTTCCCGAAAATCTCGGTCCCCTAACAATAAAAGTTAAGGAAATCAAGAACAAACTCGTGATTCATTTTATTGCTTCAAGCGCCGATGCAAAAGAAATTCTGGAGGTTTCAATGCCTCAGCTAAAACAGTCTATCTCACAGTTGCCTGGTTCCATGGATGAAACCTTGTTCTTTTTAAGCCAGGAACAGGGCCAGGGAAAGGATAATCATACTCAAGGGGGGTGGAACCATTACAATAATTCGTTAACTCGGCTGCTAAACGATCCTGTGGGAGATACCCAACAACAAACATTTGAAAATGGTATAAACAGCCAGGGTGAAGCAAGGGCAGTTAACTATTGGGTTTAGGAGAAGATAAATATGCAGGTATCATCAGTTAGTGTTGAAAATAACCAGCAGGCGCAGGGGAGCCAATCCAATACCAGTATTCTGGACAAGGATTCTTTTTTGAAACTAATGGTTACTCAACTGGTCAACCAGGATCCTTTCAATACCCAGGACAGCGGGGCCTTCCTTGCACAGCTGGCCCAGGTAACCCAACTTGAACAGATGGTCAATCTGAATGACAAAATAAATAGTTTGGTGCAAAGCCAGGTTTATACACAGGCTGTATCTTTAGTAGGACGCCAGGTGAAAGTTCAAAATGCGAATGGCGAAGAAGTTGAAGGGACAGTAAGCAAAGTTACTTTTCAAAATGATGAGGCCAGTATAGTCATTGACGAGGCGGTTTATTCTTTGTCTGATGTTGTTGAAGTAACTAAATAATTGAAGGGAGGCGCCAAGTTTGGGGTAAATAAAGTTGATCGACCAGCTTATTTACCTGAAGAAAAGTCCGGGTCACAGGTAGCGGGACGGATGTCACCCGTATCATTTCAATCAGTCTTGTACGGTCAAATTCAACAGGACAGAGTCAAGCTCTCAGCACATGCTCAAAAGCGTATGGAACAGAGAAATATTTATCTTAAAGAGTCGGACTGGTTTAAAATAGACAATGCTGTGAACCAGGCTCAAGCAAAGGGGGTGCGCGATTCACTGCTGTTATATAATGATCTGGCTCTTGTAGCCAGCATAACAAACCGCACCATTGTAACTGCTTTAGACAAGGAGACGATGGTAAACCACGTTTTTACCAATATCGACGGGGCGGTAATAATTAAATAGGTTAACGGCCGGACCTTTCTAGGGGGCCGGATGGTTGTTGAACGAATGAGACAACCGATTAATAAGGTCATTAAAGGAGGTCAAATAATTTGATTAGGTCACTATACGCAGGTGTATCCGGTATGCGCAACCAACAGGTGTCCATGGATGTAATCGGCAACAATATAAGCAATGCAAGTACTTATGGTTTCAAGGCAGGTAGGGCGTGCTTCAAGGATCTCTTCAGCCAGCATTTAAAGTATGCTACCGGAACCGATAATCCGCCTTACATATATCCTTCACAAGTTGGAACAGGTGTGACGATAGGAACTGTTCAGAATTTATTCAGCCAGGGCGGGATGCAGGTAACAAGCAGGGTTCTTGATTTGGCAATTGAAGGGAATGGGTTTTTTATGCTCAAAGACCCGGCAACGAATAATATCAGTTATACCCGTGATGGCAATTTTACACTTGACAAAGAAGGTTATCTGACGAGTATGGATGGTTACAGAGTTCTTGATGCCAGTGGAGCGGAAATACCAGCCTTGGATATTGCCGCCGGTCAACAGGTTATAAGTATTGGAACTGACGGTGCAATAAGTGTTTTAAACTCCGATGGGACAACGTCCACATTGGGGACAATCGGCATCGCCAATATCATTAACCCGGAGAGTCTCGAAAAATGCGGAAACAATAGCTACATTCCCACCATCACTACAGGTGGTTTTACTAACTTTACAACACCTATAAATCCAGGAGCGCCTGGTGGTACAGGGGGCCAGGGAAAAATCCAGTCGGGTTATCTGGAAATGTCAAATGTAGACTTAACCAACGAGTTCGCCAATTTGATCACTACTCAGAGGGGCTATCAGGCTAATGCCCGTATAATTACCACTTCTGATGAAATGCTGCAAAACGTCATTGATTTGAAACGATAAAAAGGAGCAAAGAAAATGGCCCGCCGCGTAAAAGAACCGTCTGAAAGTGAACCAGGTATCCAGGAAACCTCCTCAAAAAAACCTAAAAAGATAAAGTTGTTCATAGCAGCGGGCCTAATCCTTTTTTTAATAGCCGGCAGCGCAGTGTACATCTGTTTTAACCATGGTTTGAAAAGCAAGATTGTAGGCCTAAAACAAAATAAAAAAAATGCGGAACAAACAGTCGCGCTTTCGTCACTGGTTGTAAATTTATCCGGCAGTGGTCAGCATTTTGTACGGATATCCTGCGTACTTGTTTTTCCTGAGAGCAATAAAAAGCTGGCGGCTGAACTTGAGGAGAAAAATTATATCTTAAGTGATACATTAATTAAAACATTACGGGGAAAAACTGCGGAGGAAATACAAAGAGACCCGGCGTCCAAAGCCTTGAAGGAAAATCTGCGGCAGGCAATTAATACCCAGTTGACCGAAGGGCAGATTAGCGGCGTTTATTTTGCGGAGTTGCTTGTTCAATAAAAAAGGATGCTTGTACAGTTATGAATGAGGAAGAAATAAAAGATTTTTTAAAAGGTTTAAAAGAAGATGGTTTTACTGTCAAGAAGATTAAATTTCCCGAACTCAAACATTCTACCAATGCATCCAGGATTAAGGTCAGTCTCAAGCATTTGTTTGATGTCAGGGTAACGATTACTGCGCAACTTGGTCAGGCAACCTTAAAGGGCTCTGAAATTCTGTCTTTTAAGAAAGGCAAGTTGATTATTTTAAATAAAATTGTTGGAGAACAAATAGATCTTTATATTAACAACCAGAGATTTGCCAAGGGGGAAGTCCTTGTAATCGGAGAAGCTTTTGCAATAAGAGTCAGTTCAATTTACCCGGATCCTAACAAAGATTCCGAGGAGTTGTAAATTCTTGAATGAGGGAGAATTCTTCCTGACCGTTTTAAAATTAATCATTACCCTGGTTTTTATTTTGTGCCTGGCTTATCTGTCTATCCGTTTCGGTTTGTCAAAAATATATATCCCGTCTGGTCGGACCAGCTATATGAAAGTTATTGAACAGCTTTATCTTGGGCCGAAAACGTTGTTGATTCTAGTCCAGGTTGGCGAAAAATACTTTTTACTTACTTCTTCCAACGGGCAAATCAGCGGGCTGAAAGCCCTGGCGGGCAAGCCGGAAGCCCTGGAGGATAACTTGAGCGCCAATGAAAGAAAAAATCAACTCCATGCTCATTCACGACTTTTAGAGAATGCATTATTAAAACGTTTCTTTAAGAGGAAAGCATAAGTGTCGAAAGGGAAAATTAGTTTGGGCAGCAAAAACAGAAGATTATTTTTGAGTCTGCTTTTCTGCGGTTTGGCAGTTTGCTTTTTTTACTTCCTGCCTGATTATGCTTTAGCCCAGCCTATTCCCATTCCCAATCTTAATATTCAGGTTGGACAATCTTCAACACCGCAGCAAACAATGGATACTGTAAAACTGCTTGTTTTACTGACCATGCTTTCCCTTTTGCCGGCATTTTTAGTCATGCTGACCTCCTTTACGCGTATTATTGTAGTCTTGTCGATTTTACGCAGCGCCCTTGGCACGATGCAAATTCCCTCGAACCAGATCATAATCGGGTTGGCGCTGTTCCTGACAGTATTCGTTATGTCTCCCGTTTATAACGAAATTGATCGTCAGGCAATAAAACCATATTTAGCCAACACGATCAGTCAGGAACAGGCCGTAAATGCCGCCCAGACGCCTTTACGCACCTTTATGCTCAAACAAACAAGGGAAAAGGATCTTGCCTTGTTTGTAAGTCTTGCAAAAATCCAAAGACTTAAAAATCCGCAAACGGCCCCAATGCAGGTAGTTATTCCGTCATTTATTATAAGTGAACTAAAAACAGCTTTTCAAATAGGTTTCTTAATTTATCTTCCCTTTCTGATTATCGATATGGTAGTGGCCAGTATTCTTATGTCAATGGGTATGTTTATGCTTCCGCCAATTATGATTTCTCTGCCTTTTAAGCTGCTGCTGTTTGTATTAATCGATGGTTGGTACCTGGTCGTCAAATCTTTAATGGAAACCTTTCATTAACTAAAAAGCAGGTGTATCTTTGACTGACGCATTCGTTTTGGGAGTTTCTCGTCACACTATCTGGATAATATTGCTGATTACTTTACCCATCCTGGGGGTGGGTTTGGCAGTCGGTTTGGCGGTAAGTATTTTCCAGGCGGCAACACAGATCCAGGAGCAAACATTAACATTCGTACCAAAACTTGTTGTTACTTTTTTGGCAATTGTGGCTTTACTGCCCTGGATTATGCACGTGCTTACCGCTTATACAATAGAGCTATACAGCCAGTGGCCGTTGCTGCTGCACTAGGGAGACTCGTTATGGATTTCACAAATATGACAATTTTTTTACTTATTTTTGTAAGAACATTTTCATTTCTGGCTGCGGCGCCTTTCTTCTCTGTGCCAAATATTCCGGTTTTGGCAAAGTTAGGGTTTGGCTTCTGTTTGTCAATTATTGTTTATCTCGCTTTTCCCAATATGCATCAGGAAGTATCCGGAGGTCTTCCGGGCTTTGTTCTTGCGCTGACCAGGGAAGCAGGATTGGGTTTGCTGCTGGGAATCCTGGTCAATATGATTTTTAACAGCATCAGGAATGCCGGACAATATATGGATTTCCAAATGGGCTTTAGCATGGCTAATGCAGTTGACCCCCTGACAGGAGCTCAGGTGACAATTATGGGACAGTTTATGAATCTTGTGGGGTTGGTTTTCTTTTTAAGTATTGATGGGCACCACCGCTTAATCAACGCTCTTGTACAAAGCTACAGGCTTTTTCCGATAATGGCCGGGAGTTTTAGCTTTGCCGGTAATGCAGGACTTGTTGCGGCTAAAGCGGCTGCGTTAATGTGCCTGCTTGCGGTTCAGATCAGCGCCCCTCTTCTGGCAGTATTGATTATTATTGATTTATCTCTTGGACTGGTAGCAAAAGCGGCTCCTCAGGTTAATGTTTTTTTGCTGGGCTTTCCTATCAAAATACTTGCAGGCCTTTTTGTTCTTATTATTCTGCTGCCCCTTTTGGCAACACCTTTAGCCAATGTGTTTTTGTTAATGGAAAAAAACATGAATTCTTTATTGGGCGGATAATTTATCTTTTATTTTTTAGGAGCAATAAGGATGTCTGACGCACAGGATAAAACTGAACAAGCGACACCCCGAAAATTACAGGAGGCCAGGCAGTCAGGCCAGGTGGCTAAAAGCGCTGATTTAAACACTGCTTTAATCCTTCTTTTTATGGCTTCTTTTATTTGGTTAACGAGGGGCTTGTTTTTAAATAATATATCAGGTTTTTTAGCCGGTTTTTTTGAGCATGTACTCAGTACACAGGGTGACGGGACTGATTTTGTACAGTTTTTCATACGCACATCCCTGCAGGCTTTTTATGTTTTGGCGCCTTTTTTGGCTATTCCTTTGGTAATTGCTATTGGAGCTAACTTGTTACAGGTAGGTTTTCTTTTTGCGCCAGGCGTTCTGTTGCCTAAAGCCGATCGGCTGAACCCCTTTAATGGGCTTCAGAGGGTATTCTCTTCCAGGGGATTTTTCGAATTAGCCAAGACATTGCTGAAGATAGCTGTAATAGGCTTTGTAACCTATCGGCTGGTAAGAAACCAACTGCCCGATTTGATTGAAGTGTTTCGTTGCGGAACCCGTGAGACTGTAATGACTATAGCAAGCTTTGGAACATTAATTTTGCTGTATGGAGGGTTAATTTATTTTTTCCTTGCAATCATTGATTATGTTTACCAGCGATTCCAGTACCAGAAAAGTATGCGCATGTCTAAGCGGGAAATTAAAGAAGAAATGCGCCAAACGGAAGGAGATCCTTTAATAAAATCCCAAATCAGGCGCAGGCAGAGACAAATTGCTTTTAACCGCATCCAACAGGAAGTACCAAGAGCTACGGTAGTAATTACTAACCCGACCCATTTTGCGGTTGCCCTGCTATATGAAGACAAGGAAATGGATGCTCCGGAAGTTACTGCTAAAGGCGCTGGTGAAATTGCCTTGCAGATTAAGAAAATAGCCAGGGAAAGTAATGTTCCCCTGGTTGAGAATAAAGAATTGGCGAAGTTTCTTTACTATAAGGTGGAAATTGGAGAAAAAATTCCTGTAGCTTTATATCAGGTAGTTGCTGAGATAATAGCTCACGTCTACCGTTTAAAGGGTAGGACCGCTTAGTTCAAGCAGCCAGGGGAGGTTATTAAAATGCCGCAGGACTTTTCGACAACAGTTAGAAATAACCTGAGCATAAGAAAAAATGGAGATCTAATCGTAGCAGGAGCGGTAATTTTTATTATGCTTCTGATTATGGTCCCCTTATCGCCATTTTTCCTTGATCTTTTACTTTCCTTTAGCCTGACCCTGGCAATGGTAGTTATTCTAATAACCATGTTTACACTTGAACCACTGCAGTTTTCCATTTTTCCAACCCTGCTTTTGGTTACAACGCTTTACCGGCTTGCTTTAAACATATCTTCAACGAGGTTAATCTTAACCCGGGCTGAAGCCGGACATGTAATAGATACTTTCGGGCACTTTGTAGTCGGAGGAAATTACGTAGTTGGAATTATTGTATTCATAATTATAACAGTAATTCAGTTCGTAGTAATAACAAGCGGGACTACAAGGATTGCGGAAGTAGCGGCACGCTTTACATTGGATGCGATGCCGGGTAAACAAATGGGGATTGACGCCGATTTCAACGCTGGACTAATCAGTGAAGAAGAAGCCAGGGGGCGCAGAAAACATATCCAACAGGAAGCAGAATTTTTTGGGGCCATGGACGGCGCAAGTAAATTTGTCAGGGGGGATGCAATAGCCGGTATAATTATTATCCTCGTAAATCTGATCGGCGGACTGATCATCGGAGTGCTTCAGATGGGTCTGCCGATCAGTGAAGCAGTAAAAAAATTTACTTTGCTTACAGTAGGGGACGGGCTGGTGGCACAAATACCTGCGCTGTTAATCTCGACTGCCGCCGGTATCCTCGTTACCCGTACGAGTCAAGAATCAACTCTCGGGCATGAAGCTTCCAGGCAGTTCTTAAATTTTCCGCGGGCTCTATATCTGGTTGCCGTGGTCCTATTTATTTTAGCTTTGATTCCTACTATGCCTCATCTATTATTTTTACTTCTAAGCAGCGGTTTTTTTTACCTATCTTACAACTTAACCGGCGAAGAAAAAAGAAGGTCGGCAAGAGAAGAACGAGAAAAGATTCAAAAAACTAAAGAAGATCAAAAACAACCTGAAAGTGTTGCAAGTTATTTTATGGTTGATCCACTGGAGATTGAAATTGGCTATAATTTGATTCCTTTAACCGACGAATCCAGAGGGGGAGATTTATTAGCCAGGCTCGCTGCAGTCCGGCGTCAGTGCGCCACCGAGTTAGGCATTTATGTGCGGCCAATCCGCATCAGGGATAATTTACAGCTTAATCCGGATACTTACACGTTCATTCTAAAAGGAGTGCTGGCCGGAAAGGGTGAACTTAAACCCGGATACCAACTTGCTTTAATATCTGCTGAGGATAATAAACCAGTCAACGGTTTGCCCACCCAGGAACCAACTTTTGGGTTGCCGGCTTATTGGATAGACTCAACGGAAAAAATGCGTCTTGTTGCCCAGGGTGTTACGGTGGTTGATTGCGCTGCTGTACTGGTTACTCATTTGACCGAGTTTATCAAGAGGCATGCGCATGAATTGCTCAGCAGGCAGGATGTAAAAGATCTCTGTGAAGCAATCAAGGTCAAAAACCCTGCGGTAGTAGAAGAACTGGTACCCAATGTTTTAAGCCTGGGAGAGATTCAAAAAGTATTGCAGAACCTACTTAAAGAAAATATACCCATCCGTACCCTGACTTCAATCTTGGAAGCAATCGCCGATGGCGCAAGGTCTTCAAGGAATGCCGACTATTTAACGGAATATGTAAGATCTGCAATGGGATTAACGATATGCAAGCTTTATATGACGGAAGATGATAAGTTAACGGTTATTACCCTTCATCCGATGTTGGAGCAAAAAATAGTCAATTCTCTTCAGGAAAGTCAGTCGGAAGTTTACCCCGTACTGGAAACTAAAACAGTTCAAACGCTTCTGGAAAATGTAAAGAAATCTATTGAAAAGGCTAATCTTATGGGCATAAAGCCGGTAATATTATGCTCCGGGAGAGTGCGCCTGCCGTTTAGAAGATTGATTGAGCGTTATTGGCCAAGCCTTGCCGTAATTTCGTTGAATGAAATTGCGGCGGAAATAAAAGTCGAATCTATTGGAACGGTGAATTTAAATGAAAGTTAAAAAGTACTTTGCAGAGGATATGCAGCAAGCAATTTCAGAAATAAAAAAAGACATGGGTTCAGAGGCGATTATCATCAGTCAGCGCAGAGTGCGGGGCAAAGGCGTTTTAGGATTTTTTGTCCAACGGCTGGAGGTTACCGCGGCGCTTGAAGAGAATAACAAAACCAGTTTTAGTTATGAACTGGAACAGGAACTGCAGCAAGATTTGCCTGAATCCGGGCAAAAGTTTCTAAACGGGATGCAGTTTGAACAAAATGATTCTGTGGATGCAGAAGAAAGTATTGTACCCGAATCCGAATACAAGTTTAATCCCGCTTTCGCAGATCTGTCTTTATATGAAAAGGCGGATCCAAGCTTACCGATACAGGAAGAATTGAAGGAAATGAGGAGTTTGATTGAGCAAATGGTTTCTGCTCATGAGAATAGTAAAGGCGTCCGCAACGAACATTTGGAACTGTGGAGACATAAATTGCAAACACACGGTCTTGGGGAAGCTTCCATAGACATGCTTCTAAAAATTATTCCTGAAGACTCCTGGGAGGATGAAAAAAAAGTCAAAAGTCTTTTGACAGATTACTTGTCTGAACTGCTGAAACCTTTGTATAACGGAATACGACCGGGTCAGGTCTTGAGTTTCATAGGCCCTACAGGTGTAGGCAAAACAACTACCCTGGCCAAGTTAGCTGCACAGCTGGCCTTAAATCAAAGGAAAAAGGTGGCTATTTTAACTATTGATACTTATCGAATTGGGGCGATTGAACAACTTCAAACATATGCTGAAATAATCGGTGTGCCCCTGCAGGTAGTTATGTCTCCTGACGAGTTTAAAGATGCGCTGCTGAAAAATGGAGACAGGGATTATATTCTTATTGATTCTGCGGGCCAGCCTTTCTCGAAGGATGATCAGTCTCAGGAATTGCAGGCATTCTTGCGGGAAGTAGACAAGCCCCATGATGTTTTTTTAGTCCTCAGCAGCAATACAAAAAGCGCTGATCTATTGCAGGCTGCAGCGTATTTTATGCCCTGCGGTTATAACAAGCTGATTTTTACTAAATCTGACGAGACGCTTTCGCAGGGTTCGATACTGGATGTGATTAATAAGGTTAAACTGCCGGTTATTTATATAACTAACGGCCAAAACGTACCTGATGACATTTTGAAAATGGAATATCATAGTTTAGCTTCTTTTATACTGGACGGGGTTGATTAGAAGTGCCGGATGATCAGGCTGCCTCATTGAGAATATTGGCTAAAGAAAAAAGACTTGGCAAACAGAAATTGGGCTTTCCGGAGTCCGGAGGAGGTCCCGTTGTTATTGCTGTTACAAGCGGCAAGGGCGGAGTCGGTAAAACGAGTATGGTGGTTAACCTGGGGCTTCTTTTAGCCAAGCAGAGGGTTCGGACAGTAATTTTAGATGCAGACCTGGGCCTGGCTAATGTTGAAGTGCTGGTTGGAATTGTCCCGCCTTATTCTATTTATGATGTGCTGTACGGCAATAAAACCTTTCAGGACATCTTGATCAATGGCCCTTTTGATTTACAGATTGTGTCCGGTGGTTCAGGTTTGCAGGAACTTGCCAATATAGAGCAGTCGCAGCGGGAAAGGCTGATCAGCAGTTTGGCTTTTTTCCAGGATAAAACAGAAATTTTGTTAATTGATACGGGAGCGGGCATTTCACGTAACGTATTGGGATTTGTTGCAGCTGCCGGGGAAGTGATAGTGGTAGTTACACCGGAACCAACATCTTTAACTGACGCTTACAGTCTGATTAAAGTTTTAGCAAAATTCGAAGTACACGAAAGGGTTTTTTTTATTGTAAACCAGGCCTCAAGTGAACAGGAAGCTGTTTTAACGGCGGAAAGAATTATCCTGGTTACAAACAAGTTTTTGCGTAATATAAAGTTAGAATATTTAGGTTTTATTTTGAAGGATAATGTTGTTGTGGAGGCTGTAAAAAACCAGACTCCCTTTGTCATATTGCATCCAAACAGCCAGGCGACAAAAAGTCTTACTCAGATATCAATTGAACTAAATAATTTAATTGGAAGAAAGGATTACTTGACCGACTTTAAAGATCCTATTGGGATGAAATCATTTATACAAAAGCTGCTCAGACTCTATAAATAACCAAGGTTAATAATATAATAAACAAAAAAAAGGAGCCAAAGTTGTCAAAAGAAACACTAAATGAGCAAGTTCAATTAAGAATCAACCTTCCGGTAAGGATCGCCAGAAGCAATGAGAAAGCTTTTTATTCTTCTACCATACAGGATATCGGAGATGATTTTGTTACAATTATGGCGCCTCTACAAGAGGGCTATCCCTTGCTCCTTCAGCCAGGTGAAAGAATAATGGGGCGCTTTACTCAGGGCAGGAAAAGTTTTTATTTTTATACGTTTGTTTTAGGCAGGCATAAAGAAAACGGGATAATTTTCTTAGAGCTATCGATGCCTGAAGAAATAAAAGAAGATCAGCAAAGATTGGCTATTCGCCTTCCTATTCTTCTGGATATAGAAAAATCCGCGTTATCCTCAGTAAAAGAAGGCGAAGAACCGGTTTACGAAAAGACAAAAGCTCTTGACTTAAGCGCAGGGGGAATGAAAATAACAAGCAACCTCGAGTACCCAATAGGGACTATATTTTCAATTCGATTTTCCCTTGAATTTAACGGAAGCGGGATCAGTCAGTCCGTGCAGTTTATAACAAGAGCTCTTTTAGTATATTGCAAGGAAATAGAAAAACGGAAGCTTTACCACATTGGGGTTGAATTTATCGATTTGAAGGAACCCCAAAGGGACAAAATATTTAAATTTATTTTTAACAAGATGTCTAAAAGAATGGTTTAACGCAGGAGAGATAATATGGAAGCGAAAGAAAAGGAGCTTTGGGAACAGTACCAAAGAAATCCCGATTTCCAGACAAAAGAAAAACTAGTCACGAATTACCTGCCGCTTGTTAAATATTTAGCTGGCAGGATGGCCATTCATTTGCCGGCAGGTATTGGCAAGGAAGACCTGGAGAGTTGCGGGGTTATGGGCTTACTGGAAGCAATAAAGAAGTTTGTTCCTGAAAGGGGAACAAATTTTACAAGCTTTGCTCAACAACGAATTAAAGGGGCAATGATTGATGAGATACGCCGGCTCTCCTGGGTTCCCCGCCGTTTATGGCAGCAGATTAATATGGTTGAACAAGCAAAAAAAGAAATTACACTGGCTGGCAAAGAGGTTAATGAAAGCAATTTGATAGAAAAAACCGGCCTTTCGCAAGAAAACCTGAAAAAAATAAATGGATTCTCCAAACAGATGCAGGTTACCTCTTTAGATCAGGATAATTTTTTAGAAGGTAAAAACCTGCTTGAATTTACCAATTCCGAACCGCTTGATGTCGTGCTGAAAAACGAAAAACATGAAATTCTTACACGGGCTATTTCCTTTTTAGAAAGCAGGGACAAGCTTATTTTAGCCTTGTACTATCAGGAAAGGCTCACTTTAAAAGAAATAAGTCTGGTATTGAATGTTACCGAGTCGAGAGTTTGTCAGCTGCATTCGCGGGCTATCTCACGTTTACGCGATAAACTGAAGGAGATGTCATATGTCTGATCTCATGGATATCATAAATTTACTAATCAATTTTTTTCAGGCCCAGAAGCTTTATATCTGCCTTGGGCTAGGGTTGTTCGTTTTAATAATAGGAGTTGTTTTAACGTTTGTTCTAAGGAATATTGCAAGAGCCGAAAAAGATCAAAAAGAAACAACCGATAACCAGGCCAAGCTAAAAAATCTTCAGGATCTGCATCATATCGGAGATGAAAGGGAAATACCAGACGAACTTTTAACGAAAATTAATAAACTGATGGAGCTTGGAGAACAAATAAAAGACTCGTTAGCAAGGATCGAAAGCAATCAGGCTAAAGCTTTGAATAACTATCCTGAGGAAAGCCTTCTAACCCTGGATGAACGTATTTATCAAGCTTATAAAAAGGGACTGGGGGTTTCGGAACTAGCTGTCGAGTTCGGACGGCCCAAGGGAGAAGTAGAATTAATTTTAAATTTGTATAAAAGTAAATTAAGGAAGGAGGGTTAAAGTGATTCAGGGAATATTCATCAGTTCAGCCGCACTTAATGTTCAGCAGGAGAGACTGGACCTTTTGTCTCAAGATTTGGAAAATATTAATACTTGCGGTTATAAAAAGAGATCTTTGATTATTGAAAACAGTTTCAAGGATTTAGTTAATGATAACACAGAAAGTATGGATGGTAAAAATTCAGAAGATATACCAGATATTAACAACGGCAATCTAATTCCCTTTATCGCCCAGGGTTTTACAGACTTTTCCCCTGCAGTCGCGAAGGAAACAAAAGTACCGACCGATTTTATACTGAATTCGGAAGGTTTCTTTGTTATCCAGACTCCGGATAAAGAGCAATACACCAGGAACGGGTCCTTTTTAATCGACGCTGATGGTTATCTTGTGACCATGTCCGGAAACAAGGTTTTGGGGAAAGATGGATCGCTTAAGGTAGGCGGCCGGGATTTTCTTCTGGAAAAAGACGGCAGCATTACTGTCAATGGACAATTGGCAGGTAAAATTAAAGTTGTTACATTTAATGAACCACAGTTGCTTCTGGACGAGGGTAGCGGCTGCTTTAGCCAGCCGCCTCAAGGAGCCGGACTGAAGGAAGAAGAAAATCCGCAGGTTAGCCGGGGATTTTTGGAACAAGCAAATGTTGACCTTACCGATGATATGGTTAAAATGATCGAAATCTCCAGGACGTACGAAGCTAATCAGCGTGTATTCCACACTCAAGATGATTTATTGGGGAAGGCAATACAGATAGGTAACGCAAAATAAAAAAGCCCAAAAAGAGCAACTTCTAAATTGGTTGTTGAAGAACACAGGTTTTTTAGAAAGTATTTTTTGAATTAGACAAGGAAGGCAACTGTCTGGGAGGTTTAATCTGTCCCGTTAAAGGGGGAATAACAATTGGACGATATTCAATTAGATGCTTTAAGGGAAACATGTAACATAGGTCTGGGCCATGCCAGTACAGCCCTTGCTGCCATGACCGGCAAGAAAATAGATATGGCCGTTCCGAGAGCTTCCTTTTTGCCCCTGGAAGAAGCAGTATCCCTTGGGGGTGAACCGGAAAAAGAAGTATCCTGTATTAATATGTCAATAACAGGTGATATTCCAGGTTTGGTTATTTTTATGTTTGACGCTCCCAGTACCTTTATGCTTGTGGATATGGTTTCGGGTCTGCCCGAAGGGACTACCGGAGAACTTGATGAGATGTCAAAGTCTGTAATCAGGGAAACGGGCAACATTCTGTCAGGTTCTTTTATTAGCGCAATAGGCAACCTGACAGGTCTGAAAATGTACACCGAGGTGCCTGAACTTGCTTTTGACATGCTGTGTGCAACTTTGTGCAGCGCGCTGACACAGCATAATTATACCGATGACCAGCTTCTGCTAATTGAAACTATTATAGGTGAAATTGACAGGCAAATAAAGGGCTATTTTTTCTTCATGACTTCTCCGGAAAATCTGGAAAAGCTCTTCAAAGCATTACTATTTTAAAGGAGAGTACAAAAATATGAGGCGCATTTTAATTGTTGACGATGCCGCTTTTATGCGGATGATGATCAAGAACATTGTTGTAAAAAATAGTTACGAAGTTGTTGGTGAAGCGGAAAACGGCGCTGTTGCGTACGAGTTGTATAAGGAGTTAAAACCAGATGTAGTGACTATGGACATAACAATGCCGGAAGTAAACGGGATTGAAGGAATTAAAAAGATTCGCGAGTTTGATCCCAAGGCAAAAATAATCGTTTGCAGCGCAATGGGGCAGGAAGCAATAGTAATGGAAGCTATCCAGGCGGGTGCAAAAGATTTTATTGTCAAGCCTTTTCAACAGGAACGCATATTGCAAGCCCTGGAAAGGGTTCAGGCCCGCGCATAGTTGGGGATGATTAAGTGAAAGAAAAAGAGATTCTTTCCCAGTCTGAAATTGATGCCCTGCTTACTGATATTTCAACTGGAAAAGCAGAGGTTACCGATTTTAAGGAAGCAGAAAAAGCAGAAAAGAAACTTCATTATAAGTTTTACGATTTCCGGAGCCCAGATAAATTTTCTAAAGAACAACTTCGTACCTTGAGTACTCTACATGACAATTTTGCACGCTTGCTGTCAAGCTTTCTATCGGCTTACCTTCGTTATAACTGCAACGTACGGGTGGCTTCAGTCGAGCAGTTTACCTTTGATGATTTCATCCGTTCCGTACCAACACCAACAATTTTAAATGTTTTTTCTGCAAAACCTTGCAAGGGACTTGCCATAATGGAAACAAACCCTCAATTCATATTTCCTGTTATAGACCTGATGTTTGGTGGTTCTGGTGAAATGCCATCACAGGTCCGCAATCTTACTGAAATAGAGATGTCCGTTGTGCGTCAGCTGAATACACAGATTTTAAGCTACCTCAAGCTGGCCTGGACAGACGTTTTTGACATTATACCGCAGCTTGAGGCAATAGAGGCCAATCCGCGGCTTTATCAGGTTGTTTCTCCCGCAGAAATAGTTGCCGTTGTTACTCTTACTACTGTATTAGGTCCTACACGGGGACTGATTAATTTTTGCTTTCCGTACCTCTTGCTTGAGCCCGTGTTATCCAATATCTCCAAGTATTATAGTTTTAACCAGACCTTTGAGGTTAGTGAAGAGGTAAAAAACATACGTTACTGGATTGAAAAGGCCGAGGTTGATTTAAGCGTCGTTCTGGGTGACGCCGTTATAATGGTCAGAGACTTTCTTACGCTATCGGAGGGGGACGTGTTATCCCTGGACAAGCAAATCAACCAGGAGTTGGACATGTACGTTGGAGACCAGTTGAAATTTAAAGTGCAGGCGGGTTATTTGAAGCGGAACCTGGCAATTCAGGTAAATGCCCTCAGTTAGAAAGGTGGATAATAAATGGCGAAGAATATCCTCAATCAGGACGAGATAGACGCTCTTTTAGGCGGCCAGAACAGCCGGCAAAGTAAAGTTTCTTCGGCAGGTGAAAGTTTAACGGATCTAGAGAAAGATGCGCTGGGTGAGATAGGCAATATATCTCTTGGAGCTGCCGCGACGACCCTTTCACAATTGTTTAGCCAAAAAGTAAACATAACCAGTCCAAGGATTAACGTTTGTTTAACCGAAGAACTAAGGGATTTTTTCGTCACGCCTTGCCTTGCCGTTGATATTGAATTTATAGAAGGGTTATCCGGTTTTAATGTCCTGGTTCTCAAACAGTCTGATGCTGCTATTATGACTGACCTTATGATGGGCGGAGAAGGCAAAAAAACACTGCCGGAGGGTGAACTGATGTCCGAGATGGAAATAAGCGCCGCTGCCGAAGCCATGAACCAAATGATTGGAACTGCTGCTACCTCGATGTCGGGTCTATTCGGTTTTGCCGTTAACATTTCACCGCCCCGGACAGAATTTCTTAAAGAAAATTCTTTTTCCGCGGTACTCAGCCATTGCCAGGATAACATAGTAGCAATTTTTTTTCGCTTAACAATTGGGGATATATTAGATACCGAATTTGTACAGGTAATGGAAGTAAATACAGCAAAAAAACAGGCCTCAATATTATATAAGAAATACAACCAGGAATACACTCAGGAAGAAGAAGGATTGTCTGAACAGGAAGAGGAAGATTTACAGGAAGACCAGCAGGAAGAACTGTTTATTTTAACAGAAGAAATGAAGAAGGCAGTTCCTGATTCGACAAAAGACGGAATAAAACAAAAAATGGACCTCATCCTGGATATCCCTTTAAGGGTCACAGTTCTTTTGGGAACTGCCAAACGTCCAATTAAAGATGTTCTGTCCATTACTCCCGGTTCAATTGTAGAACTGGCATCCTTAGTTGACGAACCGGTTGAAATACTCGTTAATGAAACCCTGGTTGCTAAAGGGGAAGTAGTTGTTGTTGACGAGAACTTCGGTGTCCGTATTACCAATATAATCAGTCCCGAAGAAAGGATAAAGTACTTGTCCCGATAAATGCCCCCATAAAGCGGAGGTTGTAATTGTTTATGGATGCTTTAGAAATTCCTATAGGTATTGCCGAATATAAAGTAACCAGAGAGCCAAATCGTTTAATAACGCTAGGACTCGGCTCCTGTGTCGGGGTTAGCATATACGATACTGTTGCCCGGGTAGGAGGATTAATTCACATTATGCTTCCCGACAGTACTTTATTTGAAAAGCAAACCTCAAAAACAGGCAAGTTTGCCGACACCGGAATTCCTTTGATGATCCGCGATATGCTAACCTACGGTGTTAAAATAAATAATCTGGAAGCTAAACTGGTTGGCGGCGCACAAATGTTTGACGGTGTTGATCATTTCAGAATAGGCCAGCGGAATGTTGAGAAAAGCGACCATATATTAAGCCGGATCGGGATTAGGGTAGTAGCCAGGGAAACCGGCGGCAACAAGGGAAGAACAATGATTCTGGATACGGTTACAGGACAGGTGACCATCCGCCTGTTAGGGAAGCAGATAAAAATTATCTAATAGGGTTTTATTTTCTATAAAAATAAGTCCCGTTGGGTGACCAACGGGACTTATTTTTAAATGTTTAATCTATGCTACGCCTTACGGGGAGGATGCATTAGCAATAAGGCTACGATAAAACCAACCACGGCCAGAATCGTAACATACGGGAAAAATACCGATACGTAGCTACCCGTGATGTCACGCAGTTTGCCCGCCAGCAGGTTGCCAATGATGGCGCCGATGCCGTAAGCTGTAAAGACTAGTCCATAGTTTGGCCCATAATTCTTTGTGCCGAAAAAAGCGCCGGTGGCAGCGGGAGCAATGGCCAACCAACCCCCGAGGCAGAGCCAGAGCAAACTGAAACAGATTCCATATAATGATGCGGAGCCAGACCCGGAGAACTTGCCAAGCAGAATGGCGGCGACGAAGATAATTACAAAGCTCAAAGCAGCCGCGTTGCGGGCGCTTATTTTATCCACCAAAGCTCCGAATATGGGCCGGCCGATGCCGTTGAAGATAGCGAATATAGATACGAACATAGCTGCTGATGTAGCATCCAGCTTAAAGAGTTCCTGACCGACAGGGCTTGCGACACCAATCGCCATCAATCCGGCAAGAGTGCCGATGATGTAGCAAAACCATACGCCATAAAAACTTCCCGTGGACAGCATTTGACCGGTCGTAAAGTCTGCTTTCACGCCGGCGGCGGCAGCTGGCGGGTTCCAGCCTTCTGGTTTAAAGCCAGCCGGTGGGAACTTTAAGGGAAGACCGAGAATGGCGATGAGAATTAAAAAGGCAATTCCAAATTGAAACATTGCTGCTAATGGACCCGCTGACGCAATTATTGACTTGGCCAGGGGGGCGGTAATAAACGGTGACAGGCCGAATCCTAAAACAGTCAGTCCTACAGCCAAGCCCCGCTTATCAGGGAACCACCTTCCACACACACCGATGGGGCAGTTATAAACAATTCCTACTCCAATTCCGCCTATAACTCCGTAATAGATGGCCAGCTGGGACATGCTGGTGGCCTTGCCTCCCATAATCCAGCCTATTCCTACGATAATGCCGCCCAGAATTGTGAACAGCCTTGGACCGAGTTTGTCCAGTAACGGGCCAATAATGGGCATTATAATAGCAAATAAAGCGAGGAAAAGAATAAACGGCAACAAGCTTTCGGTAGCGCCTACGCTAAAAAGCTTCTCCAAAGGTTTCCTGAATACGCTCCAGGAGTAAACAGCACCCAAGCAAATATTAATAATTAGACCTAGAATTACAAAAATCCAACGACCAGCTTCTGCTTTCATACCAAAAACTTTTACGTCGTCAGCCAATACTTGCACCTCCTGTTTAATTTGTTTTCGTATAGACTAAAAAGTATACGTTAAAGATTTTATTTAATAGGCGACACCTCCCAGTTTTCATTCACCCACAAACCGATTAATTGAACAGGATAATTCCACACGGAAAGGTTTTTTAGAGCCAGTTTAACCTGCTCGTATTGGGTTTCTTTTGGAACCGGGTTTCCGGCGCAATCATAGTGCGCCACTATCGCAATCAGTTTGGAGCCGTGAGCCTGTATGGATATATTTACCCTTTGTTTTATGGATTCTACTCCGGCCGTGTTTTCAGCAAGCATTTTTACCGGTCCTGGTTCTGTAACTGTATCAATGAAATCAAGGCCGTATTCTCTTCTTAAGTATTCGTTTACAGGCAGCTGCGTACGGCCGTCCATACAGTTTATCACAGTGCCGAAATTTCCCTTAGCCATTTCAACCTCCATATAAACTTTATTCTTTGATGACAAATTTTATTTAAAAAGCTCTGATTATTTTTCCTTGGAATAAAAATTCAATATTTCTATCTTTGTTAAAATTCTATTTAGGAGGTCTGTACATGTCAAGAAATATTTTATAAAAAAAGAGGCCTCATTATCTGATATGAGGCCTCTTTCTTATCTTAGCCTTAGACTCTATCCTTGACGAGACCTTCAACAACAGTCGGGTCTGCAAGTGTGGAGGTGTCGCCCAGGCTGCTTACATCGCCGGCGGCAATCTTCACAAGGATACGGCGCATGATTTTGCCGCTCCTGGTTTTGGGCAGGAAGTCCGCATACTGGATCTTGTCAGGTGTGGCAATAGGCCCGATTTCCTTACGGACATGGGCAGTCAGTTCTTTCTTCAACGCATCCGTTTTTTCTACGCCGACTTTTAAGGTTACGAAAGCGTAGATGCCCTGTCCTTTGAGGTCGTGAGGCATTCCAACCACGGCTGCCTCGGCTACTTTTTCGTGGGCCACAAGGGCGCTTTCCACTTCAGCAGTGCCGATCCGGTGACCGGAAACGTTGATTACATCATCAATACGTCCCATCAGCCAGTAATATCCGTCTTCGTCGCGGCGTGCGCCGTCACCCGTTGTGTAAAGGCCGGGGAACTGAATGAAATAAGTATTCTTAAATCTCTCGGGATCTCCGAAAACAGTGCGCATCAGGCCGGGCCACGGTCTCTTGATACAGAGCCATCCGCCTTCATTTACGCCTACTTCTGTTCCATCTTCTCTCAAGATTACCGGGTCAACTCCGAAGAAAGGCATCGTGGCGGAACCGGGCTTAAGCGGAACAGCGCCTGGGAATGGCTGGATTAGGAAGCCGCCTGTTTCTGTCTGCCACCATGTATCCATAATGGGGCATTTTTCTTTTCCAATTACAGTGTGGTACCACATCCAGGCTTCGGGGTTGATGGGCTCGCCTACGGTGCCTAGGATTCTGAGTGAAGAAAGATCCCTCTTCAGCGCCCATTCGTCGCCTTCACGCATCAAAGCACGAAGAGCGGTAGGAGCAGTATAGAATTGACTGACCTTATATTTTTCAACTATCTTCCAGAACCGGTCTGGATTCGGGAAAGTGGGAACGCCTTCGTACATTACGCTGGTAGTTCCAAGGGCCAGCGGTCCGTATACAATGTAGCTGTGTCCTGTAACCCAACCGATATCAGCAGTGCACCACCAGGTATCCTCTTCTTTTATATCAAAGACCCACTTAAGCGTCTGGAAAGTGTACAGAAGATAACCCGCGCTGGTATGCAGAACACCCTTGGGTTTGCCCGTGCTTCCGCTTGTATAAAGGATGAACAGGGGGTCTTCCGCATCCAGTACTTCAGGTTCGCAAAAAGAAGACAGATTTTGGTCGTCCATCAGTTCATTAAACCATACATCACGGCCGTCCTTCATATTTACGTCAAGGCCAATTCTTTTTACTACAATTGATTTTTCTACAGAGGGGCATTGTGCAAGAGCCTCGTCAGCTGTCAGCTTGCTGTTGACAACCTTGCCGCTGCGGTAATATCCATCTACGCAGATAAGCACTTTTGAACCGCAGTCCTGCACACGGTTTGTTAAAGCATCGGCGCTGAAACCGCCGAAAACTACTGAATGTATGGCCCCAATGCGGGCGCAGGCAAGCATGGCAATGGGAAGTTCGGGAATCATGGGCAGGTAAATGGAAACCCGGTCACCTTTCTGGATGCCCATGTTCTTTAAAACATTGGCGAATTTACATACTTCATAGTGTAGCTGCTGGTATGTATAGACCTTATTTTCCCCTTCGGGCTCTCCTTCCCAAATAATAGCGGCCTTGTTTTTGCGCCAGGTTGTAAGGTGACGGTCCAAGCAGTTATAAGAGACGTTTATTTTGCCGCCGACAAACCACTCGTGTTTCGCGTTTGCGAAATCTTCCACCATAACCTTATCCCATTTTTTAAACCAGTCAAGCTGCTCTGCCAGTTCACCCCAGAATGCATCTGGGTCCTCGACAGACTTTTTATGCATGGCCTTATATTCTTCCATACTTTTAATATAGGCCTTCTCGGTAACTTCTTTAGCAGGAGGAAAAACCCTTTTCTCTTCCATCATGGAGGTAATTGCTTTCGCTTCGGCCATTATCCTGGACTCCCTTCTCGAAATTTGTTTAAAGTCCTAAAAATCATATCTTCTATCTTAATAAAAACTGCCCTTTCAAATCACCCCCAAAAAATATTCAGCTAGCTTGTTTAAAAATTTTACCTTATGAAATTTTATTAAAGCAGTGAAAGGATGTCAAGGTTTTTCTTGACGCAAATCTTCCTTAAAGCAAATTGTGCTTGACATCAAAACTCATGGGAAGTATTATTTAACATGAATTATTGTAGGTTTTAGCCGTTAGGTATAGTATTTAAGGAAGAGTTGCTTTTTCTTGTAAGATTAAAAGGTATGGGATAAGTTTTTGTTATGGAAAAAGCAGCGTTTTCTTCCGTGGAGCCTTTTTTGGGGGGTGATCTGACAACTGTCGGGATCTATGTAAATGTTCGGCATCTTTCGGCAACGCTTGTTGGTGTAAAAGTTGAAGCGCAGGCTGAACTAACCGAAGTAAACGGCAGAAAACTGATTTTTAAGGTGACTGCCTATGATGAGAGTAAAATGATTAGTTCAGGAAGATCATGAACGTTACATGGTTTACGGGGCAAGTTTTTTAAAGAAGCTAACCGGTTAATCTTTTAAGTGGTTCATTGTTATTTGCTGTTCATTGGAAATCGTAAACCTCATTTTTAACCAACTTAATTTTATTTTTTAATTTATAGATAGGACAGGCGTAAAATAATTTTAAATTTTACAATAAAAAGGAGGTTTCTGTTTTGCAGCAGCCAGAAGCGATTGTAGCTTTTCTTTTGATTGTCATTGTTTCGGTGGTAGCCTTTCTTTATGCTCTCAGCTGGCGTGTGGGAGTAGTAACTTTAGGCGAAAAGGAAAACAGGTTGGACAACCCCGGTCAGCGGTTCGGGAATTTCATAATGAATGTTTTTGCACAACGAAGGATATTAGCTAAAAATATTGGAATTGTGCATTTCTTTATTTTCTGGGGCTTTATTTTTATCTGCCTCGGGGAGATACCGCTGCTCTTTGAGGGATTATTCGGTATGAAAGTGCCTTTCCTGAGCACGAACCCTATCTTTATTATGGTTCAGAATGTAATGTCGATTCTTGTAGTGATCGTCCTGATTATAGCGGCATACAGAAGGTGGGTGTTAAAACCCGATTACCTTTACCGTACTTCAGAAGCAGCCATAATTGTAATCTTAATCTTTGGCGTAGTGATTACTGAATGGTTTTCCACCGCAGCCAGGCTAGCCCTGGAGCCGAATCCGGCAGCAGCTTTTGCCCCGGCGTATAGCGTTATTGCTTCATGGCTGGCGGGCTACAGCAAAGAAGCGTTAGAAAAGGTCAGCCTTTTCTTCTGGTGGGTTCATATGCTGATTTTGTTTGGTTTTCTTGTTTACATTCCCAATTCCAAGCATATGCATTTATTATTTTCACCGTTTAACGCCTTTTTTGCCTCTTTGGAGCCCCGCGGAGCCCAAATCAGGCCGATGAACCTTGAAGATGAAGAAGTAACCGAGTTTGGTGTGGGAAGAATTGAGCAGTTTACCTGGAAACAGCTTTTAGACAGCCTCTCCTGCGGTGAGTGCGGTCGTTGTATGGATAACTGCCCTGCGAACCTTTCCAAAAAACCGCTGAATCCAAAGAAGCTGCTCAGCCGGCAGTTAAAAGAGCACATGCTTGAAAAAGGCACGTTGATGTTGAAGAAGGGGTTATTCAACACGGGTGAGGAGGCTGCAGATCAGGTTGAAAAAGTTATCGCGGCGGATCGCCAGGCAGCCGAAATATTAGAAAAATCCTTAATCGGAGACGTGGTTACTGAGGATGAGATTTGGGCCTGCACGACCTGTTTCTCCTGCCAGGAACAATGCCCGGTTTCCAATGAGCATGTTGCTAAGATGGTCGATATGCGCAGGTATCTTGTTATGATGGAGAGCAGCATTGCGCCCGAGCTGCAGTTGGCCTTCAGAAACGTTGAGAAAAATTCCAACCCATGGGGCGTTGGCTGGGCAAACCGCGGCGAATGGGCAAAGGATCTGGATGTTAAATTGCTGAGCGACGACAGCGATGTGGAATACCTTTACTGGGTAGGCTGCGCCGGTTCCTTTGATGACCGGGCCAAAAAGGTCGCCACAGCAGTGGTTGAAATTCTTAAGGCTGCCGGAATCAACTTTGCTATACTGGGCACCGAGGAAAAATGCTGCGGAGATTTCATCCGGAGGGCAGGCAACGAATATCTGTACCAGTCCCTGGTTGCGGAAAATGTGGAAACATTAAATGGTTATGGTGTGAAGAAGATTGTTACCGCCTGCCCCCATTGCCTGAATACCCTTAAGAACGAGTACCCGGCCTTTGGCGGAAACTTTGAAGTTATTCACCATACCCAACTGATCAACCAGTTAGTCGGAGAAGGCAAACTGACGCTTAATAAGAGCGGCGGCGCAGAAAGCCAGAAAGTGGTTTACCACGATTCTTGTTATCTTGGCCGCTACCAGCAGGAATATGTTGCGCCCCGGGCAGTTCTGCAGATGGTTCCCGGTATGCAGTTGGTTGAGATGGATAGAAACCGCGAAAGCAGTTTCTGCTGCGGCGCAGGCGGCGGGCGGATGTGGATGGAGGAACATCTAGGTGAGAGGATTAACAATATGAGGACTGAACAGGCTCTGTCCAAGAACCCGCAACTAATCAGCGCCAACTGTCCGTTCTGTATCACAATGCTGGAGGATGGAGTAAAGGTTATGGGCGATCCGGATGCTCCCATAAAAGTTATGGATCCGGCTGAACTAATCGTCAAACTGCTCCACTAAGAAACATCAGAAATCAACAATAACAAAAAAAAGAAAAATGCCAGGCAAAGTACTGGCATTTTTTTATGGTGGTGGTGCGCAACGCATGGCGCGTAACTAGGCGGTGGAAGACCGCTATAGGGGCTGGCAGTTGCCAACCATTAGCCAAGCGCAAGGGTATCCATCGCGAGGTGGAATCTGAAAGAAGCGTGATGAGCAAAGTTCCGGCCAGAGGAACACGAACCGTATCACGGCCCGGTGCACCTGCCCGATGGAGGCGGCGGCCAGCGGTTCGGGATCAAACCCGCCGAAAAGCTCTTCCAGCGATCGGCCCAACTCCCTTTCTATCTGTTGTTTGACCGTTTCAAACCTTAAAGCCGCCACGTGGTCCTGAAGTTTCTCCAGTTCAGTTATAAAGTCCGGGGGAATCAGGTCGGAACGGGTACTTAAAATTTGCCCCGTTTTAACAAAAGTGGGCCCCAACTCCTCCATGGCCATCCGGACTCTCTCCGCCAGGGAAAATCTCTCCGTACTGGACTCTCTTTTTGAAAAGATTTTCCCGGAAACAGACAAGAATTTTGACAGCCCCAGCCGGTGTGCAATGTGCCCGAAGCCGTGTTTCAACAAAACATTTGCTATCTTCCGGTAGCGCTTTATATATTTATACCGCCTGCGCAGCTGCATGCCAGCATCATCCTCGCCTTATTCAATTTTACCCAGGTAACCCTTTATTTATGGGACGAGTAGAAAATTATGGAAGGGTACACAAAACTGCTTTCCGTACCCTTCCATAATCGGTTAACTTAATTTTTCTCTCAATTCATCCAGCTTTTGTTCCAGCCTTTCAATGTCCTGCCTGGTGGCCAGCCTTAGCTGCCCCGCAGTACAGCATTTCAGACCGATTGCCGCACGGAGGGATTCTTTCTCGACCTTCCCTTTGTCTTCCAACTTTCTGATCAGTTCCATGGTTTCATCCCTGGTGGCCCCGCCTTTCTTCGCCAGCTCGTCCGCGACCTTTTTAGCCATTTCCCTGGCAAGTGAGAGAGCTCCGAGTCCGGTTAAAAAGGTTTTTCCCGCTATTTGCAGCACCTGTTTCAGTCCCTTTCGATGTAACTCCTGGAAAAAGTTACAACCTATAATATAAGCATCTCATTTATAAACATAGGATTTAACACCCTTTCACCGGTAAAAACGTTTGATTCGTAAAGCGAAACAAGACATTCGGCAACCTTTGTGCCTGCAGTTTCTCCCGCTTTAATGCATTTTGAGGCCTGGTGCAATTCGTACCATTTTATCTCTTGTACCGCCGGTCTTACCACTATGGTAATCCCTCCCGCGGGGACCGGATATTCCCGGCTGAGACTTCCTTTGGAACAAAGCTCCAGCGACCGGTTCACCAAGATTAAGCTTTCCGGAACCACCCAGCTTAATGGTCGCCACAACTTGCTTTGAGTCGCTGAGTTCTGAAACTTGTACCTTAACCACTGACTGGTCTTTAATAATATTCCGGCATTATCCACCGGCGAACTGACATCAACCACTATCAACACAAGGGGTTTCATTTCCAATACGGCTGCTGCAGGTACGGGAGCGACCAAGGAGCCGTCTGCAAGGATGAGGTTGTCTATACGTACCGGGCAAAAAATACCCGGCAAAGCCGTACTTGCCCGTAGCGCCTTGGCTACTGAACCAGTGGTCAGTCGTACTTCTTCGCCAGTAACAATGTCAGTGGCAACAACCTTCAGGATGGTCCTCAGTTCATGGAATTCTTTATTGCCGGTCAGCATAGCAAAAAAATGTTCCAAGCGCCCGCCGGCTATAACACCGCGGCGGGGAAAGGTAATGTCGGCCAGTTGCAGCATGTCCTTCCAATACATGCTTAAGGCAATGGCTTGCATTTCTTCTACTTCGCTCCCGGCTGCATACACAGCCCCAACCACTGCCCCCATACTTGTCCCGGCAATTATATCTATCGGGATACCCGCCCGGCACAAAGCCTTTAATACACCCAAGTGAGCATAGCCGCGGGCGCCTCCGCCTCCCAGGGCCAATCCCACCAATGGCCGTGACCGTAACTTATCAATGTTATGCGTTGGATAAACACCTCTACCTCCTTAAGAAGACTTATATTCCAATAGGCATTCCAATTCCTGTATCAGCCAGGTGTTCACAACAGTCATTGCTTCCCGCCCGGGTCGCAACTCCCGTGGGCGGTATTGCATTTTGCCGATAACAACCGTTATCCTGCCTCTTCGCGGAATACGTGCACCGGGGGGTAACACCGTACTGCTTCCCCGGATTGCTACAGGAAGAACAGGAGCGCCTGATTTTAAAGCCAAGTAGGCCCAGCCTGGTTGTAAATCCCTTAGTTTCCCTTCTGGCCTAACGCCTCCCTCCGGGAAAATTCCCAGAGATCCCCCCTCCCCAAGGACCTTTAAGGCCTTCTTGACGGCTGTTACGCCGCCTTCATTTTTCTCAACCGGAATAGCTCCTATGCTGCACAGAAACGGGCCTACCAACGGCAGGTCAAAAAGATAGGCCGAGGAAAAATAAGTTATTTTACGCGGCAGACATGCTGTCAGCACAAATCCATCCAGTAGGCTGGAGTGATTAGCCACGACAATCACGGGACCATTTCGCGGAATGTTTTCCACCCCATAGACAGTAAGTCCATTTCCTATGGTGAATACCAGCCTGCATAGTAATCTGGCGAACCAGTATATCAAGCTATTCACATTAATCCAGTACCTTTCGATTTTGTAACAGGGTTTTACCCTTCATTCCCAAGTACAGGGTTTTTTTGTTTCAACCTGTACATGTCCCCTGGGCATAAAGGCAATCTTTCCGGTTACCTATTTTTTTATGATTAGTTTTGCAGCATCCAGGCTAGCTGCCGGTCTCCCCGGGGCAAGGGTATTTTGGCGCATGCGCGTCACCTTGTCCGGTTCCCGGAAGAGTGTGGTTACTATCCGGGGAACCGAATCCGGTGTATCGGCCAAAGCTCCGTATAGGAGAATAAATCCCTATTGGTTCTAAAACCCCTCTGCCTTAAGCTGGCCCTGCCGTTGTGTCCGGATACCGTCGGCCGTGCATCCCCATGCCCGGGAGCAGCCGTCCAGGTGATCCGCGATGATGCCCTTTAGAACGCTGTCTGCCCCCTCGTGAGTCGGGCGGGCGCCGCACTCAGCCACAATCTCCCGCAGGGCCTCCGGTACATCGATGATGGGACAGGGGCGCAAGAAGTTATCGTGGAAGGGCTGGCGCTTCTGGTAAGCCGCAAACAGCGGAGACCGCAGCACTTCCACCAGGCTTTTGTCATTAATATTGTCCACCGCGAAGTGTACGAAGGCGCATGGCTCCACGTTACCGGCGGCGTTAATGTGGAAATAGCGCCGCCCTCCGGCGATACAGCCTTCGGTCAACTCGCCGTCATTCCAAAAATCGCCGATTTGAATGGGCTTGTGGGTACGGATGTGCGGAATGCGCTCTGCCAGGTAGGCCCGCTGCTCCGGTGTTACCATCAGGTTTACGTCGGGATTGCGGCCGATGGGGATATAGTGGAAAGTCCAGCCATAAGTGACCCCCTTGTCAACAAGGAAATCAATGAACTCGTCGCCGGTTACTTCAATTACGTTATTTCTCGTGATGGTGATGGAAACGCCGAATACTGCCCCCCTCTCCCGCAAAAGGTCCATGGCCCTCATTACTCTGTCGAAGGTACCGGCGCCGCGGCGGGCGTCGGTACAATCCTTCCACCCCTCCAGACTGATGGCCGGCGAAAAGTTGCCCGCCTCTACGATCCTGTCAGCTGCCTTTTCGTTGATCAGTGTCCCGTTGGTATAGGCCATAAAGGCCATGTCGTTATGCTTGCCCATCAGGTCGAACAGGTGCGGGTAAACCAGGGGCTCGCCGCCTGAAAACACGATCCAGTGGATGCCCAGTTCCTTAGCCTCGCTGAACAGGCGGTCCAGCCTTTCCGGACTGAGGGAGTTTTTCTGTGAATACCTGCCCGCCCAGCACCCCTCACAGGCCAGGTTACAGGCGCTGGTGGGGTCCACCAGGATAAAATTAGGTACGTTCATACCAAGTTTTTTCTCCATCATCCTCTGCTGCGGAATGCCCTGCAGCATGGACCTGACAAACCAGTTGTAGACCAGCCGGGAACGCACATTCGGGTGGGTATTCCGGAGCAAATTGTTAATCATCGTACGGATGGCGGGATTGTTCCTGTAAGCAGCCGCCACCTTATCCGCCATATTTTTGTGCCGTTCCTGCACAGCCAGAAATCTGACCAGCTTCAGAAGCCGCATGAAACTTTTTTCCGGGTCCCTGATCATATGGGACAGTACGGTGTTCAGCAGCTGTATGGCTACAAAATCTCTTGCCGACCTCAGTTTCGGCGCTTGCCAGCGCATATTACCCCTCCTCGTGCTTTACTGAAATATCATCTGTGCCATTTTTTCCTGAAAATCAACTTCACCCGCATCACCACCATCCTCCTTTATTATTTAACCCAATTGCCCAAAATAACACAAAAGGCCAAATATCTTTATAAAAAAATTAAAAGGCGCGTTCCAGGGCTTCATTCAGGAAACCCAGCAGAAGCTTTTTTTCCCCTGCGTCACATTCCGAAAGATACTGGTGAAACCTTCGTATAAAAGTGAAAGATTTGCCGTTAATGACTTCCTTCATGTTTTTTGTCATTGTCCCGATCACCGTTCCGGCAAAGAAAATCAATGTCATTTCGGGCTTTGACGGCAACGTCAGCAGGTGCAGCAGTGTGTCGGCGCTCCTTGAACCCAGGTTTTTCAGGTAAGCGACGAGCAAGGCGATTGTATATGCGCTGAAAGTTACAGGCGTTTCAATCCTGCTCATCTCTTCCATCAGATTGTCTATAACCTTTTTGGTACCCGTACTTTTCATATTGTCAAAAAAATCAAGCAGCTTTTCCTTAATCGCAGACCATTCTTCCAGCGGTAAGGCCTTTCCCGCTTCGGAGGAATACAATCGCAGGGCGCCGGCCGTCGGCAGAAACATGACCATCGAGCGGCCCGGGTTTTTGACTTCACGACCGACAGAGTATTCGGCACGCAGAAAACCCTGCTTTTCCAATTCCCTGAGAATATCGTAAGCTGTCCACTTGCTTACTTTAAGGGCCTCCCCCACGGTTGCGTAGTGAACCGGAAGGCCGGTCTGATGAAACAGATTAACGATCTTGTTTAAGAATTCTTTGCGGCGCCTGGTCAGTGTCATTTTCCTCTCCCCGTCATTATTTATCACCCAAAATACCAAAATATTATTTTTAACATTGTAACAGCTCCGGCTCCCCCATGTCAACGGATAAAACATGTAAATAGATAAAACCCGTATCATGCCAGGTGAAAACATTTGACCTTGTATGGTACGCGGAGTAATCAGGGTAAGCCCGGCAATCAGAAATGCCCCCGCCGCCCCCGCTTTTTTTCCTCCCGCCATGCGTACAGGCCGTAACTGGCCAAGTGCACGGCAATGCCCAACACTGCCGCCATCACCATGGCTTGAAAAAACATGGGCTGTTTTCCCTCTGTTGGTTTTGCGCGCTAGATTTCCAGCCCAATTGCACAATATAAAGGCATAACGGCATGAAAAAAGCGCCAATGTGCCCCTGATATGATAAAAGTATTGGAAAATGATAGCCGTAAACTCTTTACGAAAGTACTGAATGAATATGAAGATAAGATTAAAAAAGAAGGCATTGCAGTAAGTTCGGTAATCCTAGATGAGAGTTCGGGCAAAGCAATTGTCCATTATGCAGAGAAGGAAGAATTTGATTTAATAGTGATGGGTTCAGGCAACCGTGGAACTATAGGAAGACTACTCAATGGTCTGGGTAGTGTTTCCAATTACGTGCTTCAGCATGCTAAGTGTTCGGTCCTGATTATTAAAAACTAAAGAGAAAAGAAAACATGACTTATGTAGTTCCTGGTAAATAGCCCCAATTCCATAGCCACAAAAACGGCTGCGATGGCCAAAATATTTCGATGAATCTTGAAGATCGAGTAGTAGGGGGCGGCAAGCCCCCGACCTCTCATACCACCGTACGAACCGTTCGGTATACGGCGGTTCATGTTGTAAAACGAAGATAATCATACCTTTCGATTAAACTCTTCAGCCCTTGTTCTCGCCAGAAGGCGAGGCCGATGGCTTTATTTACCTGCGGAGTTTTGGACAGACACCAGTACCCTTTACGTGAGCGGCTAATGAGCGAGGCCCAATCCGTTGGAAGTTTGAAGACGGGCCAGAGCACAACGTTTTCATGATATGGGCTTTTTATCAGCGGGCACTCAAGTTGCAGTTCGCGGTTGTTTGTGTAAAGTTTGTATGAAATTTTCCTAATAATAATCTTGCGTTAGGGAGGTCAGCTGCTAAGCGTGTTCATGTTCGCCTCTGCCTTCAAGCAAAGCAAGTATATGATTGTAGTATGCCGGAAAAGGCTCTTCTGCAATAACCCTCTCTCCAGGGGGAATATTGATTTCCAGAGTGTCAAGCGTTGTTGTGGGTTTTGCGGAAAGAACCAGTATAAAGTGACCCAGCAGCAGCGCATCCAGGATGTCGTGTGTGACGAAGACAATAGTACGCGGATTTTTTATCCACATCCCGGCAACCTGTTGGACGAGTTCCATCCGCAGGGGGACGTCAAGGGATTTAAAAGGTTCATCCAAAAGAAGAAGGTCATGTGGAAATGCAAAGGCGCGGCAGAGGGCAAGCCGTTGCTTCATACCCCCGCTGAGGGTCTTGGGATAGCTGTTTCTATATTCATACAGGCCCATAGCCTTCAGATGCAGATCAATAAGTTTCTGCCGTTGGAGCATGGTTAGATCCTGCAGCACAAAAGAAATATTTTCAGAGACGGTTTTCCAGGGCAAAAGACGCGTTTCCTGGAATACACAACTTATTCGCAGATTTGCCGTTCCGGAAATATAGCCCCTGTCCGGCTGCTCCAGGCCGGTCAGAAGGTTAAGGATGGTTGTTTTGCCGCAGCCCGAGGGTCCGATCAGGCAGATAATCCTCCCCGCCGGCACAGAAAAGGAAAAATCGTCAAGCACACTGGTCTGACCGAATGATTTATAAACATGGTTAAAACCAATATAATCTAAAGGGATCACTTCCATTGATTCAGTTTTTGCCGTGACAGGTAAGATAGCAGCCGATCCGTCAGAAGGCCAAGGATGATTAAAAAAATGGTCCAGGCAAACAGGGCGGCGGTTTCAAGATTTGTCCTTGCGACAGCCATCCCTGCGCCTACTCCCTGATTGACGCTGAGCAGTTCCGCCATAGCCACCGCCCTCCAGGTTGTGCCGAGAGCTGCAGCAAGGCCCGCAAAAAGATAAGGAATCACTTGGGGGAAGTAGACTTCCCTGATTATCCGCAGTTTATCGACACGAAAAACGCCGGCCATCTGCAGCAACTGCAGGTCAACGCTTTTAATACCCTGGATTGTGTTAATGATGATCAGGGGCAGGGTGGTTATGAACACCACAAATAATGGAACCCTTGAAAAGCCAATCCAGATCATGGCTAAAAGAAGCCAGGAGATCAACGGGGTTACCTGCAGGACAACAACCAGGGGCTGAAAAAGGCTGGCCGCAGTCTGGTTAAGGCCTATTAAAAAGCCCAGTGGTGTTCCCGCCAGGACGGCCAGTCCGAATCCAGCGAAGCCGCGGATTATGGTTTGGCGGCCCTGCTCCCAGAGAAGCCCGCTGACCGCCAGCGAAAAAAAGGAATGCCATGTTTCAATGGGAGAAGGAACTATTACCGGGTTATAAAAACCGGAAATAAATTGCCATACTGCCAGGAATAATACCAGGCTAAAAAGAGGCGCAATATGCTTAGATTTTAAGAAAGAATTTTTCATCAGGCAGTTTTCCACCTACCATCTCCGGAGATAGTTCCAACAATCTTGTAAGATAAATTTCCACGTCATTTTTGGCTTTTTCCCCCTCAACGAATTTGAGGTGCGTTCGTTTAATACTTTGAACAAAAACCGGAGCGGGTATTTGCAAACTGGTCTGAACCAGGGAAGCTGAACCGGCCGGGTTTTTTACGGTTTCGTCCAGTGCACTGGCATAAGCTTGCTGGAATGAGGCTAGCAAAGAAGGGTAAGAATTCGCAAAGCTGTTTCTGACAATCATTCCAGCCTGGGGTAATCCGGTATTTTTCCCTTCAACAGCCTGCCAGTTCTCGTAAAAATCTTTTACTAGCCTTGCTTTGTTGCTTTTAAGCAGCACCTGGGTTACCATCGGTTCCGGAAGAACGGCGTTTTTCGCCAGCCCGCTAATCATCATTTTGGCAATTTCCGGCGATTCAAGGTAAGTTATCTTAAGATCATTTTCTGAAATCCCGTTTTTATGGAGAAAATAACGCGTCAGAACATCCGGAGTAGATCCTCTTGCGCCCACGTAAAGGTCTTTACCTTTAAGGTCATCCCATTTGTTTATCCCGTTTTCTGTTGAGATAAGATACAAAATACCCCAGGTATTTACATCGGCCAGGGAGATGTCAACCTTATTGTTGTATAATTTAGCTGCCATATTTACCGGGATGATCGTGAAATCGGCTTCATTCCTGATTACGCGGGTGGTGGCTTCCTCGACAGTCTTATAGATAATCAGGTTTATTTTTACGCCTGAAGTCAGACCTTGGCCGGCCATTTTTAGAAGGGGGGCTGTTGCAGGGGCTATCGGGGCTTGAACGGTAATTTGGTCCGGCATTTTTAAGGATTCTTTTTGTTCTTTATTACCTGTTGGCGTCTTAGCGCATCCGGCAATAAGCAGCGCGATAATCAAACCGATGATTAATAAAGCTTTTTTAATCAATTTTTTCACCTTCCTTCTGTCTTAATCAAGAATAGGAGTTTCAAAATTTTTCCCTTTGCGCTACGTTCGATTATACATGAATAATCGTAAACATCAAGCTATAAGGCTGTAATCTGTCATTAAAAGACTGCTTAAAATTGCTGATCCGGGGAGGTATGAATTGCTCCATGTCCGTACCCGCCGGCTATACTTCTTTCTATCTGTTCCAGTTCCTCGTTCCACCAGGAATATGAATTGCTGACCTGTATTCCCGCTCTTCCGGGATAAATATCATAGTAGGACCGGTAGGGCAGGGGAGTCAGATCAGGCATTACTACATTTGCGCCCGCTTTAAGAGCAAGCCGCCTTCCGGAAGGGTGAACCGCGGCGGTTGCGGTTGTAGCCGGCAAATGCGTCAGCGGCAGCAAGAGGCGTGTTACCGCAAGTACTTTCAAGTTTAAATATAGATCACCTGGAAGGGAATTTCTCAAGGGTGTCTGTTGATGTGGAATAAAAGGACCGATGCCGGCCATTTCAACCTCCAGTTCCCTGAGCAGCAGGATGTCCTCAGCGACAGATTCCAAACTTTGTCCGGGCAAGCCGGTAATGTTCCCGCTTCCTACCTGATAGCCAAGTTCTTTCAGCAAACTTAACTGTTTGAGCCTGCCGGTCAGGTTTGTTCCGGGCCGCAGCCGTCCGAAAAGGAGTGGTTCACTTGTTTCGAATTTTAAAAGATAACGGTCAGCCCCGGCGAGGCGCATTTTTTGGTAAGCATCTTTTGTTAAATCGCCCAGAGAAAGTGTTACTGCGACATCCGAACATGATTTCATCCGGCGGACTAAATCAGCGATTACTTCCGGTTTATAGTAAGGATCCTCTCCCGCCTGGAGCACGATGGTTTTAAACCCTTCCCGGCTTGCATTGAAGGCGGCGGAGAATATTTCATCCACCGTCATCCTGTAGCGGGTGAGTTTCCGGTTATCCCTTCTCAAACCACAGTAAAGGCAGTTCTTTATGCAATTGTTTGAGAACTCAATAATCGCACGCAGGTGAACTCCATTGCCCAAATGTCTTTTGCGGACGTCATCGGCTTTTTGAAACAATGCTTGTGACTGCTCCCCCTCAGCCCGAAGTAAGGTCGCAATATCTTCTCTGGAAAGAGAATGTGTTTTTTCAGCCCTGTCAAGAATCGCGGAAAACCGGTCTTCCAGAGTTACCACCTCCGATTGCCTCTTTAAACCTCAGAGGGATTTCATCATCATCGTATAGGTCCGGCTGCTGGTCAAAAAGAGCCAGTACCTCCGGAAAAGGAGACAACGCGCGGTGTAGAATTCCCTGTATATAAGCCATTAAGACACCGTAGTTAACCATGGGTACACCTGCTTCACGGGCCTGCAGAATACGGAAAAGCATTTCCCGCCGGTTCAGCATACATGCGCCGCAGTGGACAATAAGTTTATAATCTTTCAGATTTTCAGGCAGTGGGCCGCCTCCCGGCATAATATCGAAGCACAGTTCCGCCCCCGCCGACTGCCGCAGCCATCTTGGTATTTTTACCCTGCCGATATCATCGGCTGCAGGATGATGCGAACAGGCCTCCGCAATTAAGATTTTATCCCCCGGCGCAAGCGCAGGTATTGCTTTCAGGCCGGCTACAAGGGTGTGAAGATCACCTTTGTACCTGGCGAATAAAACAGAGAAAGATGTAAATAACACGTTATCGGGCGTGTCGGCCGCCGCTTTGAGGTAGGCTGACGCATCGGTCACGACCAGTTTCGGGTGGACGGACATCCCCTGTATAACATGGCGAAGCTCCCTTTCCTTGACCATTACAGCAACACAATCATGTTCAAGAACATCCCTGATCAACTGCTGCTGCGGGAGAATGAGCCTTCCCCTGGGAGCGGCTTTATCGATAGGAATCACCAGGATTACAGTATCCCCCGGCGAGAGCAGATCACCTGCAATTGTAGGGGACGTCCAATCACCCGGCACGTGGTTGACGATCATCCGGAGCAATTCTTCAATCCCTGAGCGTGTGCGGGCGCTTACCTTAACCGTCGGTATTGACAGGGGATCCGCCCATTTTAAACGAGACAAATCCGGGTAAAGATCCATTTTATTAATTACGCCGATTATGGGGATATTGCGTTTCTTTGCCGTGACTAGAATTTCCTCTTCGCATTCCCCAAAACCTGCTTCAGGATCAAGAACGAGCAGGACAAGATCGGTTTTCTGAAGGACTTCAAGACTCTTTTCCGCTCTTTTGGCGCCCAGGCTGCCTGTGTCGTCAATTCCCGCCGTATCAGTGAGCAAAACCGGTCCAATGGGGAGGATTTCCATGGCTTTTTCAACAGGATCGGTAGTTGTGCCGGGCAGGTCGGCTACAATGGCAACTTCCTGGTTGGTGAGCGCATTAATCAGGCTTGATTTACCTGCATTACGCCGCCCCAAAAAGGAGATCCGGAACCGTTGGCCGCGCGGCGTCGCATTAAGATTATTCATTTTTACCCCACCTTAGATGATGTTTAGAATTTAAGATCCCTTTGTCCTCCCTCCATTTGCGCCAGCAGAGTTTCCAACCTGTGTACTCTTTTAGGCATTTTGCTCCGGAACCAGTCGATGTGGCTTTGGATAATCATTTCACCGGTAAGGCGTGTTTCCGGTGAGGCATGATCCAGCAAATACTCCTTAAAAGTCAGTACAGCGTTTGGAAGACAGAAGTTTTTAACGAGCCCTTTTTTGGCGTAGCTCATGAAGTTGCAGCCAGTTCTTTCCGCCCTGTAGCAGGAAGTGCAGAAGGAAGGTATATAACCGTCTTGGCAAAGCTCCAGGATAAAGCTGTCCAGTTGGCGTGTGTCGCCGAGCTGGAACTGCTGCCGGTTCATAATGTGTTCCCGCTCCATCTCCGCATAACCACCGACTGCGATGCGGGAGCCGGCATCTGTCTGAGAGACGCCGAGCTTAATTGCCTCCCGCCTCAACTGAGGGGTTTCACGGCAGGTCAGAATAAGCCCGGTGTATGGCACGGCGCACCTTAAGACGGCGATTACCTTCTTGAAGTCGTTGTCGTTGACCAGATAACGTGAAGAAACGGACAGTGGTGTGTTTATCGCCGGCTCCAGTCTGGGAAAGGAAATTGTATGCGGACCCACACCGAATTCTTTCTCCAGGCTGTGAGCATGGCTGATCAGACCGAGCACTTCGAACCGCCAGTCATAAAGGCCGAAAAGGGCTCCAATTGCGACATCGTCTATACCAGCCTCCTGAGCGCGATGCAGGGCAAACACCCGCCAGCGGTAGGAGCCTTTCGGAGTATTAATCGGGTGCATTCTCCTATAAGTCTCGTGGTGATATGTTTCCTGGAAAACCTGGTATGTTCCTATCCCGGTTTCTTTAACCTGACGGTATTCCTCTACACTGAGCGGGGGCGCATTAACATTGACCCGCCTTATTTCATTACGGCCGTTTTTTGTTTGGTATATTTTTTCTATCGAGCGGCACATATAATCGACATCGCTGTCAGGGTGTTCACCGCAGACCATAATCAGTCGCTTCTGTCCTTTGGAAGTCATTATTTTAATTTCTTCCTCGATTTCATCCATGGTAAGGGAGCGCCTTACCAGTTCATTGTTTTTTTCCCTGAAGCCGCAGTAAGCGCAGTTGTTTACGCAAGGGTTGGAGATGTACAGCGGGGCAAAAAGAACAATCCGGTTGCCGTAAATCTCCTGTTTTACCCAATATGCCGTTGAAAATAGTTCATTGACAAGCTTCTGATCCCGGCAGTTCAGCAGAACAGCAGCGTCTTCTAAAGAAAGTCCGTTGAGTTCCCTTGCCTTTGTCAAGACCTCCCTGACCTGTGTGCGTTCCGGCGTAAGAGTATTGTTAAGCGTACTCCAGATCAAATCGTCGTTAATAAAATCTTCCAGGCTCAAAATCGCACTTAAGGCATTGCCCTCCCTTTGCTGATGAATTTTCATCCTCCTGCTGGTGTCACTTTAGCGGCATGGATGTCTATCCTGAAAAAACTTTTCACGCTAAACCTTTGGCAAGGTATTGTCACCGCTCACTCCGATGCTTAAGCACCGACAGCAGCACGGCTTTCTTCGGACCGGACTAGCGGCGCTGCAAAGGCGGCATATGAATAATTAACAACATTGCCCTTTTAACTTTGGCATTAAGACTGCTTTTTCTATCAGCTTTGGAGAGCCGCTGGTTTCGCACCTTAAGTCCGGTTACCCTCGCTTCGCCGGCTGCTGTTACCGGCGCTCCGCAAGTCGTTCGCTGTTGACAACACCTTGCCCTTTGGAAGGTTTGATTGAAGAATGCTTACCTACCTACAAAATAGGACGCCGTTATTCATAAGTGAGCGATTTTGCGAAGTGCCGCTGCAGTGACCGGCGCAGCTTCGGCAGCAGGGCCGCGATGCGAAACCAGCGACACACTAGCAGTATTTTAAATGGTAAAAGAGTTAATTCCAGTCTATAGTATTTTTTATCTATTGCCTGTCATGCCGCCTTTGCAGCATCGCTTGGCCCTGTCCGAAGCAAGCCGATAGGCGGTGCCGGCACGAAGCATTTAGCGAACGGTGAATACGGCGGCCTGCTCTATTTAAGAAATTGACTTGCATTAGGAAGATCAACTGCTAACCGTACTTATGTTTGCATGGCACAAAATCGCACTTGAGGCATTGCCCTTTCTTATTTATGAATTTTCATCCTTTCCGTTCCTCAGCGCCTTTTTTGAACTTGAAGAAACGGGCTCCAGCCACCCCTGGAGTAGTCAATTCTTCAGGATGAACAATGGCTTCAATCTCTTCCCTGGAAAAAAGCCCATCTTCAATCATCAGTTCAGTAACCGGTTTTTGGAGTTCGATTGCCCGGTGGACGATCTCACTTGCTTTTTCATAGCCCAGGTAGGGGGCAAATGCGGTTATGACGGCGTTGCTTCCATCTAAAAGCTCGCGGCACCGTCCGGCGTTAGCTGTAATGCCCCGTATGCACTTGATGTTAAGAAGCTTTGCGGCGTTGATCAGCATGGTTAAAGACTGCAGCAGGTTATAGGAAATGAGCGGAAGAAAAGCATTCAGCTCAAGTTGTCCGGAGGCGGCGGCAAGGTTTACACACAAATCACCGGCAATAACCTGAAAAGCAACCTGAGTGGTCATTTCAGGGATTACGGGGTTGATCTTGCCTGGCATAATTGATGAACCAGACTGAACTTCCGGCAGTTTCAACTCGCTGAAGCCCGCCCGCGGTCCCGAGGAGAGAAGGCGTAAATCCCCGCAAATTTTGGCAAGATTAACTGCGACCGCCTTGATGAAGCCGGAAACTTCTACGAAAACATCTGCGTTTTGAGTGGCTTCAAAGGGATTTTCAGCGCGGGCCAGGCCAAATCCCGTCAAATCTCGAAGGATCTCGATCACCCGGAATATGTACCGCCGGTTGGCGTTTAAACCCGTACCTACAGCAGTGCCTCCCAGATTGACCTGACGAAGTCTTTCTTCTGCTTTGTAAAGCCGCCACCAGTCGCGGGCAACTGCTTCGGCCCAGGCGCCAAACTCCTGTCCCAGTGTGACTGGTACCGCATCTTGCAGTTCTGTGCGTCCAATCTTCAGCACAGCGTTAAATTCTTTTTCTTTCGTCTGCAGCGCATCCTGCAGACCTGCCAGTGAAGATGAAAGCTCCCGGACAAGTTTGATGGCCGCTATGCGCAGCGCTGTCGGGTAGACGTCATTGGTTGACTGTCCGAGGTTAACATGGTCGAGGGGGTGTACGATAAGGTAATTACCCTTTTCCCCTCCGAGGATTCCAATAGCCCGGTTGGCAATAACTTCGTTGACATTCATATTGGTTGAGGTTCCGGCTCCGCCCTGAAAAGCGTCAGTGACCATCCAACTGATCAACCGCCCGGCGGCAAGCTCATCCGCGGCCTGAACAATTGCCGGGCCGCGCCTTTCATCGAGCAGGCCTGTTTCCATATTGGCCAGCGCTGCCGCTTTTTTTACCAGAGCCATTGCAAAAATAAGTTCCGGATGAACACCGATCCCGGAAACTGAAAAGTTTTCCTGAGCCCGCAAAGTATGAATTCCGAAATAAGCTCCGGCCGGAACCGATCTTTCTCCGAGCAGGTCTTTTTCTATGCGCGTTCCGGTTGAATCAATCTCTCCAAGCATAGCGTCGGTCAACATTATTATCAAAGATACCTCCTTTAACTATCCTGAAAATCAACTTGCATTAAGGAGGACAACTGCCTACGTGCTCATGTTCGCCTCTTATACTTGTACGAACTCGTTTACCCTCGGGCTCGGTAAAACTCGGCGCCATGCGCCTCAAACAATTCCCTCGCTTATCCTCGGGCTCACTTGTTCTTTGAATGAAGGCTCAAAATCGCACTTAAGACATTGACCTCCCTTTATTGATAAATTCTTATCCTTTAAGCTGGCGCTGCATTAGCAGCACTGGGGTCTATCAGGAATAGTTACATAAAAAAGCCCACTTCTGCAAAAAGTGGACTTGGTCAGGCATTTACGCAGGTCCTTGATTGCAGGAAAACTCCCTTTTCGCAGACGCTTAAACGTATTAAGTTAAGTTGAAAATAAATTATTTGCTACAGATGACTGATTTTACCTCGACTTCTTTAATGCTGCCCAGTTTGCCCGTTAAAGCGCCGATTTGATCAGTATCGCCTTCAAAAGTAAGGGAAATAACAGAAATATTTCTTTCCCGGTATGGTATACCCATTCTTCCAATAATAATGTCGGCGTATTCGCTCAGGATACCATTCACCTTAGGAGCTGCAGTTTCCCGGTCGTTAATCACGATACCAATTACACCGATCCTTTTTTCTTTCACTTCTATTCCTCCAGTCATAGATTTATAAAAAAATCTACTTTCCTCCAGGGGAAAGTAGATTTAATAACTACAGACCCCTTGGCTTCAGGTTACTTCCTTGTTCTCAGGGTTTTGTCAAATTATCCTTGAGGATTTATAAACTTAGTCTTTGTAAACTCCCCGTGCTGTATACCTGGTATGGAGAAGGTGATGTGACTTTTCTCCCAGGGGCGTGTCCAGGAACTCTTCGTAAATCTTTGTTATTGAAGGGTTCTGATGGGATTTGCGAAGCCCAAGGTCTCTGTCTTCCTGGTACAGAGCTTCCGCTCTTAACCTTCTGATTTCATTATTTACCGGAATGGGCTGTCCGCCGCCGCTGACACAGCCGCCGGGGCAGGCCATAATCTCAATAAAGTGGTACTGGGCTCCCGCCTTAATGCTTTCAAGCAGCTTTCTCGCATTTCCCAAGCCATGCGCTACGGCGACTTTGACATCTCCGATTCCTTCTACCGGTATAGTGGCTTCCTTTATTCCCTGAAGACCCCTGACAGCCGTAAATTCCACATTGTCCAGGGTCTTTCCGGTTACTACTTCGTAGACGGTCCTCAGGGCAGCTTCCATTACGCCGCCTGTGGCGCCAAAAATGGTGGCGGCGCCGGTATATTCTCCCAACGGGTCATCATAGGAACCGTTTTCCAGGCTGGCGAAGTCTATGCCGGCCTGTTTGATCATCTTGGCCAGTTCCCTGGTTGTAAGAACATAGTCAACGTCCTTATAACCGCTGTCATTCATTTCAGGCCGGTTGCATTCGAATTTCTTGGCAGTGCAGGGCATTACGGATACTACCACCATATCTTTCGGGTCTATACCCGCTTTTTGGGCGTAATATGTTTTAGTAAGCGCGCCGAGCATCTGGTGCGGGGACTTACAGGTCGAAAGGTGGGGAAGCATTTCGGGATAGAAATGTTCGATAAATTTAATCCAGCCGGGGCTGCAGCTGGTTATTAACGGGAGCACCCCTCCCTCTTTGACCCTTTTTAAAAGCTCATTGCCCTCTTCAATGATGGTCAAGTCGGCGGCGAAGTTTGTGTCAAAAACAAGGTCAAAGCCCAGTTTCCTTGCTGCCGCCAGCATTTTCCCGGTAACCAGGGCGCCCGGGGCAAAGCCGAATTCTTCTCCCAAGGCTGCCCTTACCGCCGGCGCGTCCTGAATGGCCACAATCTTTGTCGGATCGGCCAGAGCTTCCCATACCTCTTCGATGTTTTCTTTCTCAGTGATTGCTCCCACAGGGCAGACAACGGAACATTGCCCGCACATAGCGCAGGCAACGTCATTTAAGCTGGCGTCAAAGGCAGGTTCAACCCTTGTCTCAAATCCCCGGCCTTGTGTAAAAATGGCGCTCACGCCTTGAATTTCTTTGCAGACCGTCACGCACCTGCGGCATAGGATACATTTGTTCTGGTTCCTTCTTATTGAAGGCGAGAGGTCGTCAATACGGCCCTCGCTTTGTTCGCCGATGAATCTTACTTCCCTGATTCCCAGTTCTTCGGCTAAACTCTGCAGTTCGCAATTGAGGTTGCGGGCGCAGGCCAGGCATTCCATGGGATGGTTGGAAATAAGCATTTCTACTGCAAATTTTCTGGCTTTTCTTACTCTGTCATTGTTCGTATGCACGACAAGCCCTTCGCTTGCCGGGAAGACGCAGGACGCCTGCAAGTTGCGGTTACCTTCAATTTCCACCAGACACACCCTGCAGGCTCCGATAGCCTGGACTTCCGCTAAGTAACAAAGCGTAGGGATATGGATGTCGGCCTTTTGA
>LDZT01011561.1_pt1 | contig 70379 bp, 69 predicted proteins | sample 615521 | NCBI WGS metagenome assembly LDZT01 (sample SAMN03408292, study PRJNA278302) | terrestrial metagenome | isolation source: oil reservoir sample SB1 | place: USA: Alaska, North Slope, Schrader Bluff formation | collected 2011-09 | reverse complement strand
TACAGACACATCGAACTGATAAGCAATTGAAAGACAGGTATCTCCTGCCTGCACTGCATATGTGAGGGGTGGTTCGGGTGTGAAGGTGGGTGCTGGGGTTGGAGATAATGTTGGGGTAGGGCTTTGCTCTAGGGTTGGAGTAGGGCTCTGTGTGGGTGTGGGTTGTGCTGCGACCAATTGCCCTGAGCCACGCATCACAAAATAGATGATGCCCGCGCCTAGCGCGATCAGGATCAGAATTGCGCCCAGCACGACCGGTAGACTGAGGGTGAATTGGGGCAATCCGCGACTTTTGATCTTGTTAGGTGTGCTGGGAGCAGCAACATTTGTAAACGTTCTCCCGCAGACCAGACAACGCGTTGCATTCGCATTGAGGTGTGTTCCGCAGGTAGGACAAACTTTATCGTTGGTTGGTTTATTTTTGGGGTTCATTTTGCTTCACTCTTTTTGGTTCTAAAAGCCGCAATATTATAACATCAATGATAAGATAGATTTTACCCATGGAAAAAGCAGGAATTTATATCCATTTCCCATTCTGTAAAAGCCGCTGCGACTATTGTGATTTTAACACATGTGCAGGCATGGAAAGTCACATTTCCGCATACTGCGAAAGCATGCAAAAAGAGATCAGCTTTACATCTCAACGCTTTAAAAATGACTTTCACATCCGCTCGATCTACCTGGGTGGCGGTACACCCTCCTACTTGCCCGCCGTGAATATCCAGCAGATAATTCAAACAGTACGACGGAATTTCAAGGTCTGCCCTGATCTTGAGGTATCCATGGAGGCTAACCCAGCTGACATCCAACCCTCCAAAGTCTCTCTCTGGCAGGCTGCGGGTATCAACCGACTCAGTATTGGAATGCAGAGTGCGCGTGATAAAGAATTGGCACTACTAGGCAGGCGCCATCGCTGGCTGGATGTACAGCAGGCGGTGCAAGTCGCTAAAGACGCTGGTTTTACCAACATCAACCTGGATGTGATGTTCGGACTACCAGGACAAACTATGCGGCACTGGCAGAGTACGGTAAAAAAGGTACTGAGACTGGCTCCCACACATCTATCTTTATATGCCTTGACTGTGGAAGAGGGCACCCCTATTGCGCGCAAGATGACCTCCGGGCAGGTACCCATGGTGGATGAAGACCTGGCGGGAGATATGTACGAATGGGTGATGGAATTCCTGCCACAGTACGGTTTCGAACAGTACGAGATCTCCAACTGGGCAAAACAAGATAACGATGTGGATTACTGCTGCCAGCATAATTTACTGTACTGGCGCAACGCGACCTATCTTGGGTTGGGTGTTGCTGCGCATAGCCATTATGGACAACAGCGCTGGTCAAATAAAACTGATATTCTGGAATATATACAGACTGTAGATGAAGCAGCTGCTTTTGCTCTACCTGAATTGCCTTGCCCGTGGGGGGATATGTTTGAAGAATTGAGCTTGAGCGAGGAGATGAATGATACTGCCATGATGGGGCTGCGCCTGGTTAAAGAAGGTCTGCGAAACGATCTCTTTATACAGAAATTCGGTTGTTCTTTGTTTGAGGTGTATCACGACCAGATCGAAGAGCTGTGTAACGAAGGGTTGTTGGAAGTGGACTACGATTGCAAGGGATCGATCCATTTGACCAGGCGTGGGTGTATGGTGGGAAACCAGGTTTTTATGCGTTTTCTTTCTGGTTGAATTCAGTAAATAATATGACAAGAACAAAGATGCTTTTTTATCACTTGAATGCATTTCGCAGGTGAGGGATGCTCCACTTTGTTGAATAATTCACCGATCGATTCACTTTGTGGGCGACAGATGGTTTGCTTCGCTCACCATGACAAAGAAAATGTCAATATACCAACACGGAGGTACGGTAACCCTGGCTGTCTTCTTCATCCGGGATGGTCGTCCAGCGGTAGATCCATTTGGCATCCTCGGAACGCATATTAATACAGCCATGGCTCATGGTCATGCCCAAATTGTTATGCCAGAAAGTGCCGTGGATGGCGACCCCGGTGGACGCTTCAAAATAGGAGACCCAGGGCACACCAGGCAGTTCATACGCTTCTGCATCCGACCGCAGGGTACCATCCCCCATATGTACGCTGGGGCGTTTAGCGTGGATCTTGAAATTACCACGCGGGGTATCAGTGGGTATGGTGTTGGGTACGCTACTCAGGTACGGTACCCCAGTGGAGACCGGAAATTCTTTGACCAGTTGGCTGCCTTCGTACGCCAGCAGCTTTTGAAAATCGATCGAGATTTCGATCTTTTTCGAGCCTGCATCTACATCACGATGTAACGGTGTAAATTCATCGGGTTGTACCGGACGCAGATGCTCGACAGGGACATAATAGGAAAGGTCAACCAGCCCATCTCGGATCTCGTACCACAGCATCCCATCCGGGCCATCTTTTGCGCTGAAGACCCAGTGCGTGGAACTGTAGTACAGCCGATAGAATTTTTCCCAAGCTTCATTAACCCTATGCCGGTAAGATTGGGAATATGGCACGGTCACTTCCATGAGCTGTCCTGTACTAGGAAATTCATTGATTACTGTGTTGAGCTGGTACTTTACTTTTTGCACAAATCCACTGTGCAGATAGCCGCCCCACACCCGATACCAGACCGGGTTATATCCAGGTCCGTCAGGCGAGGTTACTTCTTCGTAAATATGCACGATGTCATCGCGGTAGCGCTGGGATAATATCGTACTGGTATCAGAGGGGTTGGAATAGACGCTGAGCGATTCTTTGGTTACGCGTCCCAATTGAGGGGAAAGAATGGTGCTAAGGTCGGATCGTTTTCCGGTTAGAGCCAAACCAATGGCTCCGGCGCTCATGCTTTTCAGAAAATCTCTTCTGCTTAATTTACTCATTTGCGCGCATTATACCAATTATTTGGATAAGATTGGTATTAATTATTTTTGCCTTCCTCATAGTAATCCTGGATGATGCTATGCGGACTGACGCGCATCAGAAAGCGCTGAAATGCTTGAGCCTGTTTAAAAGCGCTGATCAATTTTTCCTGATACATGCTGGCAGTGGTTGGATCAACGATCTGCTTGGTTGTAGTTATCACGTGCATGTCTTCATCAAGTGCGGTCATGCTGATTTGTCCTTGAGCGCGGATGATCTGAAGACCCAACTTCACCATTTCGGGGGTGGATCCGGTAAGGGCTGCATATTGTTCCAACGAGACCTTGCCCTCTTTCTCGCGCAGCGCAAATTTGATCATTCCTAATAGGGTTTGCAGATAAGTTTGGATATCCATCTTTTTGACAGGCAAGTTGAAAAAAAAGACCGTTCGAGGGTGGGCGCGTGCAAAGATCTGTTTGAGGATGGCGGCACTGGGAGGAAGCTGCAAAAGAGCCAATTTCTCACAGGGGGGAATATCTAACCGGGAATAGGTAGCGCTGATAGGGATGGCAAGCGTTTCAGCCCAGCAAACCATGCCCTCCTCTTGCATCAACCTATTTAGCATATCAAGTTGGTTTTGTTTATGACGAAAATCAAAAGTTGTTATGGTAGGTGTGGTCTGTTTTAAAGCCAAAGGTTGTTCTTGACTCAATTGGGCATCGATCCATTCGATCTGGATGCTCTCCACACCACGGAACACATTACGATGAACGCGATAAGCCAGATCAAAGCGACCATCGGGGAGGGGATTGTTGAAAGCATGCCACCATTTGATCTCATATTCCTGTGCCTGGGTGGTGCTTACCTTGATGGAGCGATGCACTTTATCCCGGTCAATGTACGCCTGAGTGTTGATCTGCAGATCTTCTGCCACGAAAACCGGGCTGGCATTTCCCGCTCCAAAAGGCGCCAGCGAATCCAGCACCTGCATGAAAGATTCAGTGACATTTTCAAGCGGTAGGTATGCGTCGATCGCCAGAACGGCTTCCAGTTGGTCGATATCCTGTATGGACGCAATGGAAGCATTGACGCGTTGTTTGAACAGGTCAAGATTCTCTTTGGGTAAGGCAAGCCCGGCAGCCATGGCATGCCCCCCAAAGGAGAGCAGCAGATCTTTTTGTTCTGCGATCAGGTCGGTGATATTGATGCCTTCGATGGAACGGGCAGACCCTTTTAAGCTACCATCTTTCCCGCCGGTGAGCAAGATAGCGGGTTTCCCGTAAAAGCTGGCGAGGTGGTTGGCAACAATACCCAGAATACCGGCTGGCCAGTTTTCATTCCATAGAATGATAATATTTTTCTTTTCGAAGGTATCATCCTGTTCAATTTGCTGTTCGGCAGCCTGATAGACCTGGTTGACCAGCATTTTACGCTGGTTATTCAGCCCCTCCAATTCAGTGGCAACGCGCCGCGCCAGAGCGATATCATCAGTTAGCAGGAATTCCACCATGGGGTTGGCATCCCCCAATCTGCCCATGGCGTTTAAACGCGGGGCGATGGTGAAACCGACATCCTGTTCATCCAGCGTATCCATCACAGTTTCCGCAGCTGCCAGTAGCTCTTTGATTCCCAGGCGAGTGTTCTTTCGTAGAAGATCCAGTCCGAACTGCACCATATAGCGGTTCTCTTTGGTCAGGGGAGCCACATCCGCAATGGTACCCAGCGCTACCAGATCCAAACTGGTGCGTTCCCATTTATCTTCTTCTCCCAGCAGCATGGCGATCTTTTTGGTGAGAATATAGGCAGTTCCCACACCGCTCAGATTCGCAAAAGGATGATCCTGCTCCACAAAATGGGGATTGATGGCAGCCAGGCATTTGGGAAGGATTTCTGAAGGAGTATGGTGATCTGTGATGATGACATCCACACCTTTCTGTGCAGCCAGCTCCAGCGCTTCGTGGGCTGAAATACCGGTATCACAGGTGATCAGCAGGTCAATCCCTTGCGCCAGGAATTTTTCGAGAGGGCGTTGCAAGATACCATGTGATTCTGCACTGCGAATGGGGATGTGATAGCTGACAGGCAGGGAGTGTTCTCGGAAAAAACTGACCAGCAGGGCAGTGGAGGTTTGACCATCCACATCAAAATCACCCCAAATGCCGACCTTCTCTTTCTTTTCGATTGCCTGCAGAATACGTGCTGTCCCAGCGTCCACACCAGGCAGTTCCGATGGATCTGTGGGTATGTATTGGGTGTAATCCAGAAAGGGAATTGCATGCGCTGCATCCAGGATGCCTTTCTTTGCCAGGGCTTCGGCAAGATAGGGGGACTGGTCATAGTATGGTTGCAGTTCGTCCGGGATGAGGATGGGTTGAGGTTTGATCCAGCGCATGCTCAGTAACGGATCTCCTCCACGTTCTCGATATCGAGGTCCATATCACTGAACTCCATATCCAGATTGGCATCAGCACTGTACATGCTGCCGGCTTTCTCGCCCCGCCCGCAGTAGGAGCGGTACACACAGAAACGGCAGCGTTTTTCATCTTCAACCAGTGCAAAATCACCGGTTGGTTTTATTACAATCTCATGGATAAGGTCTGCAAGCATTTTTTCATCCTGAACTTGCTGCGCGGTGGAATAGGGGAAGGTTTCGGGCTGTTCAGGAAATTGGGGGAACCAGTATATTAATGTGATGGATACTGGCTCGATATCATTTCGATCTGGATGCCCAAATCTGCACTGTGATAATACATACGGGTAGATGATTGTTTGCATTTTTTGTATAAAAGCACTGCGTTTTGGTTTCTGCTCGCGGGCGGTTGTTTTCCAATCAAAGATGGTGTAATTGCCGTCTTTCTGCAATACCAGCAGGTCGTACTTTGCGACTACAGGATACCCACCGATATGCGTTTGAAAAAGTGTTTCTGCGGTGGAGAAGGTAAAGGATTGTGTCGCTATAAATGCGAGAAAATTCTGCCACCAACACAGCACTTCCTGATCTTCGATCTGTTTTTCAATGACTTGTGGGGCAAGATGATGAAAATATTGATTGACGCATTGGTGGAAGAGATTCCCTTTCTGCCGGAACTGCTCAAACTCAAGGTAGGGACTGCTCTCCTCTGCCGGCCAATCCAGTTTCTGAATATAACGCAGTTCAAACCTGCGCTGGCATTCTACATAATCTTGTAGCGATTGGGCACTGAAACGAAAATCAGGCATGGCTGGCATGTTCATCCTCCCAAAAAGTGGTCAGTTCTACGAAAGGAATTGCCATGACGCAATTGTTAAATTTCCCCTCATTCCAGGTGATCACCAATTCTTTACGTGCGCGCGTGATGCCCACATAGAATAGGCGGATGCGTTCGGCGCTGTAGGCTTTGCGCGCTTGCAGGGTAGCCTCACCCTCTTCAACGCGTTGATATTGATTCAATGCTTTCAGATGGGCTAACATTTCCGCTTCCAGGTTGAGATGGTCGCGAATGAAATATTTTTCTGAGATGTACTGGTCGTAAGGCTGGTTGCAAGGAAAATCATAGTTGTTGGCTGAGACGATGTAAACCCGGTCCCATTCCAGCCCTTTGGCTTTGTGAATGGTGGCAACCACCACTTCCCCTTTGTGCTGATCAGGGTCAAATTCCAATTCTTCTTCTGAAAAACCGGTGATACGCAACCGGTTGTGATAGACCTTATCCAATTCCGCAGCGAAATCCTTCAACCCAGAGGTGGGATTTGCTTTTGCCTCTCTCTCCAAAACCTCCGCCAATTTGTATGCCAGGGCAAGTTCGTGGGCGTCTGTGAAGAGCTGCGAGGAAAGGGTCAGGATAAGCTGCTGGATGGGCAACAAGGCAGCCCGCTGGTTCACACTCAGAAATTCAGTGAATTTCCGGAATACTTCTGCCATTAGCTCATCTTCTGAGTTCAGTTCAGTTTGGTTGATGAGATTTCCGTTGGACGGGAAGAGAAATTCTTCCAACAGGCTTTGTTTCTTGAGATCATCACAGAAGGTGTGCATGGTTTTCTTTTGTTCGGGTTCCTCAAACGTATCCTTATAAAGGGATTCGAAGGCAGCGCTCAATTTTTTGGAACTGGTTGGGTCGGCGAAATAATCCAGAAGATCAGCCAGCTTTTTGGCTGTAGTGCGGGTTGAAAAACTGGTTTGCAGCAATTCCACAGTTGGTACTTTTTTATTCTTTAATTTCTGTACCAGGCTAGCACCTTTATCATTGCGGGTGACCAGGATGGCGACGGTTTGCTGTGGATTTTCCCTGATCCAACGGGTGACGGATTGCACCACCATATCCTCCTCCTTTTCCGCCGAGAGTTTTTCAGTGAATAAAAAAATCTTTTCAGGAGCATCCGGTGGATTGGGCTGCGGGTCATCGGCTGGAGTGGGCTCGATGAGGGGTGGAACCAGAGAGTATGTCAGCGCTGGACTGGGCTGGGTGCCATTCCATTTGATCAAATGGTTTGCCAGCGCCATGATACTGTGTGTGGAGCGACCCGAATTGGGCAGGTCAAAAGCCTGCACATCTTTACGTTGCAGAAATTGAAGGAGATATTTGGGATCAGCGGTGGTGAAAGTTTCGTAGATAGCTTGGTTGGGGTCACCCACCCGCACCCAGTTACCGTGTTCCCCGCATAATAATCCCAGTATTTTCTCTTGCAGCGCGGAAGAATCCTGTGCCTCATCTTCCAGAATGAAAGACCAGCGTTCTTGCAGGCGCTGCAGGTAATCCGCATCCATTTGAAGTGTTTTGTACGCCAATCGGATCAAGTCTTCAAAATCAATGGCTGCCTGATACCTTAAAGCATTTTGGTAATCACGATAGATTTCCGTGCCAAAGCGCAACAGTTCGTGCTCGCTATGGTTGTTCGCCATGCTGGTGTTCACCATTTCGGGGGTGAGCTCCATATCCTTAGCTTGATGGATAAAGCTGGCTGCCATGGAGAGCAAGGTCATCTTCCATTTGCTGCTCAAATACTGCATGGCTTCCTGCGATTCGGGGTGGGTATAGGTTACCAGAAAATCCTGGTGATTGCGCATCCAGGTGCTGACGATCTGGTCCAATATATCACTGCTGGCGCGTTCATCCAGGATTTGAAAATTATTTTCCAACCCTGCCAGATCAGGGCGTTCACGAACGATATCATGGGCTAACCCGTGCAGGGTGCGTACACGATAACCGATATTTTCTATCAAACCCAATTCATGTACAAACCCCCCAACCCTTTTTGAGAAGTTCTGCACGGCTGAGTTGACCAATGTGACGATCAGGACTTCTTGCCCATCCCTAACCTTATCTGAAGCGATCAGGGTGGCAGCCAGGTAAGAGAGTGTATGGGTCTTTCCGCTGCCGGGAACAGCTGCGATGCCCATCTTGCCGTGGTCATATTTCAGGATATGTGCCTGTGCAGGGCGTGGAATGAAATCAGGCATGGTTTTTGACCCCCATCGTGCGTTTTAAGAACAATTGAATTCCACTCAGCAAGGGACTGCTTTGGTTGATCCCTGCCTGGTTGAGCCTTACCACATATAGGTAAACATGCTCTTCACAGCGATCAAGCAATCCTCGCACCAGGCGCTCCAGAGAAGATTGGTTTGCCTGGTATTCCTGTGCATCCGTCCAGCGTTTGGATGGATCCCAATTGCGGTTCAAAACATACGGATGGGTGAGCGGTTGGTCAAGGCGCTCCCACCAACCGATATCCCCAATATCCAACCAGAATTGATAGCGCACCGGCTTATTCTTCATCAAAAAAGTGAAGGCTGGTGCAATGGTGACGGTATCCAAATCAGGTTCATCGCGATAGAACGAAGCGGGCAGCAAACCACGCTGCAAGGTTTCCATGAAGAGCTGGCTGCTATCGATGTGTTGCTGTTCTGCTAGCGATTGAAAGGTCAGACGAAAGTCCCGAATGGATGCGATCAAACGGGTCAACAGAACAGCATTATCGATATCATTATGCAGCCCGAACCCGGGTTGTGATAATACTTCTCCAAACAGTAGGGAAAGGAAAACATCCAGTGGCACCTGTGTACTCTGTTGATATTGATCGATCCAATCAAGAATGACATCAAATTGGTTCCCCATGGCGTAGGTGATGCGGGTGCGGGTGAACTCTGGAATGGTAGAGAAGTGCTCCAGATGATGGTTCGCCTTGAGTGTGTTCTGAGCCAGCAGACTGGCTCGAATGATATCGCAGCCGGGTAGCAGCACCATCAGGGCGCTACGCAGTTCCTCTGACGTGATTGGGATTTCCCACTGCGGGTGGGCGTGTTTTGCAAAGACTAGTACCGCATTGGTGACGGACTCCTCTGCCAGGGTTCGCGAGGGGCGCGTACTGAGATAGGGAATGGAGAGGGATTGCAAACGTGTGGTGAGCGAGAATTTCAACGAATCCGGTAGATAAGGGGATAGGATGGCTATCTCGCCCGGTGGAACCTGCTCTTCATGGACGAGGTGATCCACCATATCACAGATACTGTTGATCATCTCTGGATAAAATTGAACGTTTTGCAGGGTATAAGCTTGCAAAGCATCTGGAGATATATCAGTACTATTCTTGCGCATGATGCAGTGCGTCATGGCGCTTTGAAAAGCATGCATCGGTGAGGATACACGAAATTGCTCTGTAAACGTGAAGTTTTGCGAGCAGATCGAGCGTAAGCGGTCGGCACTGGGGGGGTCTGCTCCCAGAAAAGAACGGAATCCGGCATGCAAATCTTTGATAAGCAGCATGGATGGAATCTGGTCGGATAGTTCCAGCAGCAGATCATGCAAGCAGGGCACATCTTCCTCAATATTATCCGCAATGAGGTAGTGGTAGGGTTTGAAGAATTGTTGCCGCAAGCTGCTATTTGCCAGAATTGCGTTGCGAAAAATCTCTATCTGTAAGGAGAAATCGAGTACATCATTTTGCAAACAAAATTTGCGGAAAGCGAGTGCGCATTCCTGCGATTGCTGGTAATGTTTTACACGAATCGCTTCCCCATTCCAGGCGGCAGTTAGACGCGGCGCAGTTTCCTCCAGGGGATAGCCGATCAAAGCGGCTTTGTTCATGGTATCCAGGATCTGGCTGAACAAGCGCGCCTGGTTAATGTGAACCTCCAGAAAATATCCTTTTGCTAAAAAAGGTTGGCAAACCTGTTCCATAAAAAACTGGGCGCTTTCCATATTAAGAAACGTGGGCGAAGCAGAACGTGCTTGAAAACCGCTGTTTTCCGAGATCATGGACCAGAACAACCGGATGAATTGGCGGGAGAGCCCTGCCAGCGTGGTGATGGTGGGTATTACACCGGAGGGGAAATCAGATTCCAGTAGACAACGTTGGTAGGCTTGTGAAAGAGTATGCTGCGGGGTGAGGATAAGGATCTGATGTTCGGGGTTACTTTGATCTGCCAAATGTTTCAACCGGGCAGTGGCAGCGCTGGTTTTCCCACTTTTGAAAGGTCCTTCCAAAAATAGGTGCGTGTTTATCTCACTTTCAATTACTTCCTGTTGCAAAGAATTGTATTGTTGGATGTTCATCGAATTTTTTCATCAGGACAGCAACCAACGGTTGATTTTTTGAAAGCTGTCCTCCCTTTTTATTCTAACCTTGGATTTAATAAAAGGGACCCTGAGAATCATCAATATTCCAAAAATGACCAGATACAGAATGGCAGTTCGTTTATCTCCCTTGATCGCAAAATATTGATGGATCAACACTAACAGCGTTGTTGGGTACACCCAACGATGGATCTTGATCCACAGATCAGCAGTTCTTTTCTGGAATGATCTGATGGAAGTGAGTGCCAGCACCAGTAGAAGCAGCAGGGCAGCCAATCCGAGCAGCAAATAAGGTTTGTTTTGAAATTCAGGGAGCAGCCAGTTCCATTTCAAATGGTAGTCCAGCACCAGGAAGGTAAGGGCATGTGCCAGCGCATAATAAAAGGAAGCTAGACCGAACACCTTTCGGGGTTGGTTTAAACTGCTGCATGAGAAGATATTGCGCAGGGGTGTACAAGCCAGTGAGAGTAGTAAAAAGACGATGGCAGTTTTACCTGCAAACTGGGTAAGGAACAAAGTGGGATAAGGGTTGTAAGCGCCTAGCGCATAGTTAATAATAAACCAACCAGCTGGCAAAATGGAAGCTACCCACGCGATGAGCTTGATCTTTGAGGGTCGTTTCATCAGAAATTAACTGTGAGATCCATGCCAGTGTACAGGTCCTGTACTTCTTGCTCATAGCCGTTGAACATCAGGGTGTCACGTCTTCCGGATTCCCCTATGCGCTGTTCGCTGGCTTGTGACCAGCGGGGGTGGGGTACATTTGGATTGACATTGGCATAAAATCCATATTCGCGCGAAGATAGTGCCATCCATAATGAAGTTGGCATCTCCTCCACGAAATCGATCTTGCGGATCGCTTTGATGGACTTAAAGCCATATTTCCATGGTACCACCAGTCGGATCGGGGCGCCGTTTTGGGGGGTCAGGTCTTTTCCATAAATACCAGTTGCCAGAAGAGTGAGGTCGTGCATGGCTTCATCCAGACGCAACCCCTCCACATACGGCCAGGGATAGGTAGAATATTGCTGCCCGGGCATCTGCTCGGGATCAAATGTCCCTTCAAAACGGACATAAACCGCATCCTTGGTGGGTTTAACATCTTCCACCAAATCCTTAAGTAAGAATCCCTGCCAGGGGATCACCATGGACCAACCCTCCACACAACGCATGCGGTAAACTCTTTCAACGGTTGAATACCGTGCGATAAGTTCCTCCACAAGGATTTCTTGAGGATTTTCCACCAACCCTCCAATTTGAACGGTCCAGGGGCTGGTAATAAAATCCTGGGCGAGTTCAGTGGGTTTCAATTTATTAGAAGAAAACTCATAGTAATTGGTGAACCCGGTGATATCCTCTTCCAGTGTGGCAGAACTACCCAGTTCATCTACCAGTTCTGATGGGATTGCGGCAGCAGTTGGAATAGTTTCCACAGCGGTTGGTTTACAGGCAGCCAGTAATGCAGCGGCAGATGTGATGGTGAGGCTGGTTTTAAGGAATGTACGCCGCGATTGATACAATTCCTGCGGAGTAATTTCATCCGGTTTTTTCTTTTCAACCATCATTTTCCCTTTCTCAATACTTTTAAGGCAAATTCCAGTAGGATACTTCATCCATGAGAACGGTCAAACCGGCTGTTTGTTGCGGGTTGCTGTAAAGACCAAAGTATCCTGATCGTATTGCAGATTTATCCGTGAACTCGGCAGCGAATTGATCGTTAATGTACAATTTGAAGAGATTCCCTTCCGCCCAAACTCCCAGGGTGTTGGTAGCATCAGTTCCTTTATTAAACAGGTCGCTGGAAGTCCATTCTCCTAACAGGGTGGAATCACCGTTGATCCAGCGCATTAGATTGAACGTTCCATCGCAGGTGACCGCGAAATAATAACCGGTCTTATCTCCAAAATCAGGTTTGCGGAAGGTGAGACCGTATTCATCACTCCCATTGCAGTTCTGGACGGTAAATTTAGCTTCAAGATAGAAATCGGAAATATTGGGGTAAGAACAATACCAGATGTACCCGCCCGATGCAGAGGAGCGATACAAGTGAAAAGCACCGTTTTCTACCCATACAGAAGCGTTGGTACCTTCGATCGTCTCAACATCATTACCCAGCCCAAAACTACTGCCGCTGTTGATCGGATCTGTCCAGGTAGCATTCCCCAGATCATTTTTAGGATTGGCGTGTTCACTGGTTGGAGTGACGGTAGGAGCGGAGGAGGTTGGCTGAAGCGTGATGGTGGAGATGGCATACTGGTTTTGCATGGCTGTTTGGGTAAATGCCAAGGCTGCCTGTGTAGATACTCTATCGTCAAAATTATTATCCTGCGAGAGGGGAAAGTTGCAGGCGGTCATCAACATTAATAAAAGTAGGAAAATCCAAATTTTTCTCATTTTTACCACTTTCTTCTTATTGCCTTAATTATAGTAAATCTAACCCAAAAGTACCAATATGGGATAAATTTAAGATGAATCAGACACATATTATCTTATACGATTTTGGGTTACTGTGGCAGGTTGTATTGTATAATGCCAGAGAATGTAATGGTAAAAAACAATTCAATGAAACGGTATCTGGGTATAGACCCTGGAGAAAAGCATATTGGGGTCGCCATTTCGGACCCGAGTGGAACAATCTCGCGCCCTTTTTGTATCATCCAGCATACATCCTATCAAGAGAGTGCCGAAAAAATAGCCGGGCTGTGCCGTGAGCAAGAAATTGGGGAAATAATTATCGGTGTCAGCCAGGATGAGGATGGCGAAGCGACTTTTTCTGGACGGAAAGCGCTGCGCCTAGGAGAGGCATTGAAAAATAGCATCTCGATTCCTGTCCAATACTGGGATGAAACAGGCACCACCCGGGCTGCGCAGCAATCGCGCCGGGAAATGGGTGTGCGGCGTAAACACCGGCAGGGACATCTGGACGATGTAGCTGCCTGCATCCTGCTGCAATCCTACCTCGATTTTCTTTGCGAACACGGAGTCTAAAGCCATGAAAAAAAAACATACGGGGCTAGTGGTTGTTCTCCTGGGCATTGTTTTGCTTGGCGTGATTCTATGTGCTTTTTTCTTGTGGATTCCGCGCTTGACCGTCGATCTGTTTGGGCAGCCAGATTTCTCCTTATCCGTTCTCCAAACCGATAAATATGCTCTCAATCTGTATCTCCATCATAAGGAACTTACACGACCAATGGATTCAAATTTACAGGAATCCCAGGAATTTGATATTGTGATAGGTGATTCAGCCATGCAGGTCAGTCAAAATTTGGCAAATGCAGGGCTCATCCCGGATGAAACAGCTTTTCTGACTTACCTGATATATAAAGGCTACGATCGCACATTACAGAGCGGTACATACATTTTTTCTCGCGCGCAGACACCTGTTGAAATGGCAGCTACCATGATCGACCCCACCCCGTTGGATGTGACCTTTGCGGTTCTGCCAGGAATGCGATTTGAAGAAATTGCTGGTCTGATCGCCACATCCGGGTTGAATTTCACGGCGGAGGATCTGATGCGGATCTACGAAACAAAAGAAGGGATCATGTTACCAGCTATTTTCCAAAATGTACCGAATCTCGAAGGGCTGATCTTAGCCGGGGAATATGAAATATTGCGGTCATCCACAGTTATTGAATTCGTACAGTACATGATTGATCAAACTGCCGCACAATTTACTCCCGAAGTGCTGAATGCGTTTGCTGAGCAGGGTCTGGATGCATATCAGGCAGTTACTCTGGCATCTATTGTAGAACGGGAAGCGGTTCGAGCGGAAGAAAAGAACATGATTGCAGCGGTATTCCTCAATCGCTTAAAAATTGGTATGCCGCTGCAAAGTGATCCAACTGTGCAATATGCAATCGCGCAGCAAGAAGGAGCAGCGGGCTGGTGGAAAGTTCCTCTCACTAGTACAGACCTTCAGGTGGATTCTTTATATAATACATATATCTACAATGGTCTTCCACCCACACCCATCTGTGCGGTTAATGTGGATAGTTTGATTGCCATTGCGATGCCGCTGCAATCGGATTTCTATTACTTTCGTTCAGCTTGCGATGGTAGTGGATACCATGTTTTTGCACGGGATTATGCTGAACATCAATCGAATGCTTGTCCGTAGGAGGAGAAATGGCAAAAGTTCTGGGAGTTGATGTTGGAGGATCAGGAATCAAAGGAGCCCTGGTTGATACTCGCAAAGGGGAGCTGATCAGTGAGCGCATACGGTTTGCTACCGACGACAAAGTCAAACCGGAAAAAGCCGTCGAACTCATTGCGGAACTGGTGGCAGAAATGCAATGGAATGGGAATATAGGGATCGGTTTCCCTGCAGTAGTTAAAAAAGGAAAAGCACTTACAGCGGCGAATATCAGTGATAAATGGATCGGTTTGGATGTGAATGAATTGGTCGCCAAACGAACGGGGCTGATGGCATATACGATTAATGATGCTGATGCAGCCGGTTACGCTGAAATGCAGTTTGGCGCCGGAAGAGCGTTCCAAAAAGATATAGTCATCGTTCTTACTCTGGGTACCGGGATTGGTTCTGCAATCTTTGTGCGGGGGGAATTGTTGCCCAATACTGAATTGGGGCACCTCAAGATCAGGGGAAAGATCGCGGAGAAACGCGCTTCGGATGCGGTCAGGCAGAAAAAAGAATTGAGTTGGAAGAAGTGGGCTGTTTTGCTGCAGGAATATCTGGATGAGCTGGAATTTCTTTTTAGCCCGGATGTGATCATTGTGGGTGGAGGTGCCAGTAAACACCACGAGAAATTTTTTCCTCATCTGAAGGTTTCTGCAAAATTACTGCCGGCTGAACAATTGAACCTGGCAGGCATCGTCGGGGCTGCTTGGTATGCTGAACTGGCAAGAAAAAAGAAGGAGTAGTCGGGCTACTCCTTCTTCCTCTTCCATACTAGTTATTCGGGTAATTTTTCTTCAAGGAATCTACGTTCGATTTCATCCCATTTCACGACATTCCAAAATGCGTCAATGAATTCATTACGGCGATTCTGGTATTTCAGATAATAAGCATGTTCCCATACATCGATACCTAGCAGAGGGATTAATCCCTGAGAAAGGGGTGAATCCTGGTTGGGGGTGGAATGGATGATCAGGGTACCATCACCGCGTTTGCTCAACCAAGCCCAGCCACTGCCAAATCGTCCCATAGCGGCTTTTGTAACCTGTTCTTTAAAGCTGTTGAAATCACCAAAGGTGTTATTGATGGCTGCTGCCAATTCACCACCGGGTTCTCCACCAGCATTGGAGGCAAACTGCACCCACCATAAATTATGGTGGTAATATCCGCCGCCATTATTACGTACTGCAGTGCGAATTTCTTCCGGCACATCATTCAATTTGAATAAGATTTCTTCGATCGGGAGATCGAAAAATTCCGGGTTTTTTTCAAGCGCTGCATTTAAATTTTTTGTGTAGCCAGCATGATGTTTACCGTGGTGAATTTCCATGGTTTTTGCGTCCATATAGGGCTCTAAAGCATCGTACGCATAGGGAAGTTCAGGTAAAATAAAAGACATCTTTTCCTCCTTGTTTGCAATTTAATTGTACTTGTTTATTTTGGATAAATATAGTCCAAATAAAATTGAAAAAATATATGAGAACTCTTAATAAATCAACCTTGATGTTGTTCATTGGGATTCTAGCAGTATCCACAGCATCTATATTCATCCGAAACGCTCAGATTACCTTGCCTTCGACTGTGATAGCCGCAGGTCGTTTGGCTTTTGCCACCATTATTTTGGCTCCTTTTAGTGCTAAAAAAGCGATACGGGATTATTCTGAACTGGATCGATCCAAAAAAATACGCATTATGCTGGCGGGCGTTTTTCTTGGAATCCATTTTCTGGTATGGATCCGTTCGCTGGAAATGACAAGTATAGCTAGTTCAGTCATCTTGGTAACGACAACACCAATCTGGGTAGCATTATTATCCCCCTTACTTCTTAAAGAGAAGGTCGCTCGTGGGGTGGCAGTGGGATTGATCGTCGCGATGTTGGGGATCGTCATTTTATTTTGGGGTCCATCTAGTGACTCTGGTCAACAATTATCAACACAAAGCTTATCGGGTAATTTGCTGGCATTATGCGGCGCTTGGATGGCAGCCGCTTATACTATGATCGGACGAGATGTGCGAAATGCCATACCGCTACGCAGTTATGTTTTTATGGTATACGGCATAGCTGCAGTTGTGGCGATTCTGTTCTCCATTCCTGATCTGCAAACCATACAAGAATTCTCCATGGAAGGATTATTTTGGGTTCTGTTATTAGCTTTAATCCCGCAGGTGATCGGTCATACTCTTTTCAATAGAGCAGTGCGTCAGATGCCGGTAGTGTATGCATCCATTGCTCTGTTAGGTGAACCGATCGGATCTATTATCCTAGCATGGTTATTTCTTGCAGAAAAACCAGGTCCCTTTGACCTAGCAGGTGGAATCTTCGTGATCGTCGGAATTTTGTTGGCGTTTCTTGACAAGCGGGAAATAGCAGATCAGTCTCTTGAGTAAAGATGATTGAATTCAGCCAACCATTTCCTCAGGCGCGCAGAATCCCATTTCTTGTCGAGTTTCCATTCCCAGTTATTACCCAGCGTGCCGGGAAAGTTCATCCTGGCTTCATTACCAAGATCAAGCAAATCCTGCATGGGCGCAATTGCAAAGACGGATACCGATTGCCACAGCAAGCGTACCATCGCTTTTGAAGGGGATTCTTTGGTATTTCCTACATACGCTTTAAAATACGCTTTGGCGTCAGCTGGCAGTGAATTGAACCAACCTTTCACCGTTTCGTTATCATGCGTACCGGTGTAGGCGACGGAATTACGCGTCAGGTGATGAGGTTGGAAATCTACTTCGGGATTAGGGTTAAAACCAAACTGCACGATCTTCATTCCAGGCAGTTGATAGCGTTCTCGCAATTCCACCACATCCGGTGTCATCACTCCCAGATCCTCCGCGATGAAAGGCAGGTCTCCAAAATGCTTGTACAAGGCATTAAAAAGGGAATTTCCAGGTCCTTTTACCCATTTTCCGATTTCAGCTGTTTTTGAACCGGCAGGAATTTCATAGTATCCGGCAAAGCCACGGAAATGATCCAGACGGATGATATCGACCATATCCAGTGTATTCTGGATGCGTTCGATCCACCAGGCATAATTGCTGCTCTTATGTTTTTTCCAATCATAGAGCGGGTTTCCCCATAATTGACCGGTACGCGAGAAGAAATCTGGTGGAACCCCTGCGACGACCGTTGGTTTGTATTCTTTATCAAAATAAAAAAGATCGGGATGTGTCCAGGTATCTGCACAATCATATCCTACAAAAATAGGAATATCCCCAATGATCTGGATTCCTTTGTCGTTTGCAAACTTTTTTAATTTCTTCCATTGTTGGAAAAAAATGAACTGGAAAAATTTTTGTTCTTCAACAGCAGTCCTGTTTTCTTTTTCAAACTTACGTAGAGCGACTGGATCACGAAAACGCAGCCCATCCGACCAGGTATCCCATGCTCGCAGATCATGCTGGTCTTTGATGGTCATGAAAAGAGCAAAGTCATCCAACCAGTTTGTTTGCGCGCTGCAAAAAGCTTTGAATTGTTTTGAAAGGTCGGGTGATTGTGATTGTTCGAAATTCAAGAAGGCTTTATGTAATTTTTCCATTTTCCAGGGTATTACCATTCCAAAATTCACTTTTGTGCGTGGAAAGTGAGGGCGCTTTGATAAATCGGAAGGGGATAGTAGTTTCAGTTCAACCAAATCATCCAATGAAATGAAAAGAGGGTTTCCTGCAGACGCTGAAAGTCCCTGATAAGGGGAATTCCCGTACCCGGTTGGATTAAGGGGAAGAACCTGCCAGAATTTTGTGTTTGTAGCTGCCAGGAATTCCACAAAAGCGTAGGCGGAATCTCCAAAATCACCAATCCCGTCTGACCCTGGTAAACTGCTCACGTGTAAAAGAATACCTGAAGAACGTTTAAATTCCATCGCTGCTTCCTTTCGGTAGAATGATTTCTCCAAAATGGATATGTTTGCTCTCATAGTCCATGGGCATCACATCGCATCCGATCATACCTCCATCTTCAAGGATCGTTTCTTCAGGCAAGATTGCGTTTTTCCCGATCATGGATACACGCGCTTTCTTCTTGAAAGATGATCCAATTTGAGAATTCTTCCCCACAAAGACACGTTTGTCAATGATGGATTTGTTGATCTGAACGTTTTCCCCGATAATGGTATCTGTCAGAATTACAGATTCCTTAATTCGAGAACCCCGTTTAATAAACACCCCTGGAGAAAGTACACAGCGGTTTATGACCACATCAGGCTCAATAATGCAACCGTTGCAGATGAGAGAAGCCTGGATCTGTGCTCCGGAATGAATATAGCTGGGTGGACGCTCTTCGGAGCGTGTATGGATTACCCAATTACGGTTGCGAATATTAAATTCGGGCAGGGCAGTTAGCAGATCCATGTGTGCTTTCCAGTAGGAATGGATCGTTCCTACATCCATCCAGTAATCCTTAAACGGGAATGCATAGATCTTTGCTTTATCTCTGACGATAGAAGGCAGGATATTCTTCCCAAAGTCATGCTGTGAGGTGATCTCCTGACTGTCTTTGAGTAAATATTTTTTCAATGTTGCTGCATTGAAAAGATAAATACCCATATTAATCAAGTTCGATTTTGGGTTCTCTGGTTTTTCAGTGAAATCAATGACCCGTTTTTTATCATCCAAAGTCACCACACCAAACCTGCTTGCCTGGTCTTTCGGTACTTTATAAGTGCAGATGGTGACATCCGCACCTATTTTCTTATGATAAGAGATGAGTTCTTCAAAATTCATCGAAAAAACATGATCACCGGAGAGGATCAATACATGGGTTGGATCATTGCTAAGAATATAGTTCAAATTCTGTAAGACTGCATCAGCGGTTCCTGAAAACCAGTTGATGCCCTGGGCTTTGAAGGGAGTGAATATCTTAACCCCGCCGGTAAATTCGCGGTTGAGGTCCCACGGTCCGCCGGATCCAATGTGATGGATGAGGGACTGTGGCAGATACTGGGTGATGATCATAACATCGAAGATTTTTGAATTAACACAGTTGGAAAGCGGAAAATCAATGATGCGATATTTCCCGGCAAATGGGACAGCAGGTTTGGTGCGTTTTGCGGTCAACACACCAAGTCTTGTTCCTTCTCCCCCGGCTAGAATTACTGCGCGTGTACCCATATTCACGTCCTTTTTATGGTTCGATAAACTTCAAGATACTCCTTAGCTGAATTTTTCCATGAAAAGTCTTGCTGCATGGCTCTTTTTTGTATCTTACTCCATTCTACTGGATTCTGAAATTGCTGCAATGCGTGCTGCAAGGTTTTGGCGAATGGTTTCACTTCAGGTTTATAAAATAGAAAACCGGTGCGCGATTCTTCTGTATCGCAGATGGAATCTACCAATCCGCCTACGGCATGTGCGACCGGGATGCAGCCGTACCGCATGGCGATCATCTGGGAGGTGCCGCAGGGTTCGTATAAGGATGGCATTAGGAAAATATCACCCCCCGCGAATAATTGATGGGAGAACTGGTTGTCAAAACGGTTGAGAACGCGCACTTTTTTAGGGAATTGCTTTGCCAGTTTGCGTGTCAGTTTTTCCTGATCCGCGCTACCTGTTCCCAGGATGACTGCCTGCCAGTGCTGTTTTCCCAATGTTTTCAATGTTTCGATCAACAAAGCGATCCCTTTTTGACGATCAAGACGGCTGATCATGACAAGCAGGGGAATTTCGGGTTTTGATTGTAGCGCTAACTCAGCCGTAATTTCATTTTTATTTTTCTTGCGATTCTCAAGGGTATCCGAGTTAAAATTGTGTTGAATGAGTGGGTCAGTTTTAGGGTCCCAGATCGTTTGATCAATCCCATTCAGAATGCCTCGAATACGGTGCTTTTGAGAGGTTAGATAATCCTGAAGATCATTACCAAAAGCGGCAGTTTGGATCTCTTGTGCGTAGGTAGGTGAAACGGTGATCACCTGGTCAGCGTCTTGTATCCCCGCTACCAATGGCAGATTGTTTGCCCAGGCTGGTAATAAGGGGTCTTCTTTTGTTTGAAAGCCGTATTTTTCCATGAGCGCTTGAGTACCGGCACCCATGTATGGGAGATTATGGATCACAAAGATCGAACGAATGCTGTTGTTTGATTTTTTGTGTGAAGCCAGGTAGTTGCAAGCCGGGCCTGTCTGCCAATCATTGGTGTGGATGATATCAGCCTGCCACTTGACCGCTTTCATGAGGTCAAAACACGCGCAAGAAAAAGCAATGAATTTTTCGCCATCCTGAACAGGATCAATGGAGTATACCTCTTGCTCCTGTTCGGAAAGGGCTTTGTTTTTCAGTACATAATATTGGATAGAATCAATGGTAGTTGTGTAAATATCAAACGAATTGATTGCGCTGCCATGCTGGCTTGTAAATGAAAGGACATTGCTCTTGCTTAAAAAAGTGGGGTGGATCAAATTGGTATAGGGAATAGCAATGCGGATATCTAGAGTGATACCCGCATCCTTATTTTGATCGAGTAGAGCCTTAGGGAGAGATTCGATATAATCTCCCAATCCACCAATCTTGACGAGTGGTGCAGCTTCAGCGGCGATAAAAAGAATTCTCAACCGGTTGGATTGTGAAAAGGACATGGTTATTTCAAATAATCCTCTACCATTTCCAGATAATCCTTACAAATCTTTTCTTCCTGTGCTGTTCCGAGCACTTCCATCAATTTTCCAATCTTTTCTGACTTTTCTTCAGCGTCATTCATGCTCCAGGTGCGGGCTTTGATCTCAAGAAAAGATCCCATATCTGGTTTATTGATTTTGTCCAGATTAATGAAGAACTCCTCTCCTTCGAACTCTATCAGGTAGCGTAAGCGGTCTTTTTCGATCTCAATCTCAGAGAATGGTTTGAAATATTCCCGATAGAATCGCAAACTCTGTGTGGCGGGTGCCAGATAACGGCTACGTGATAGCAAAACATCCTGTGGGTAATGGTGTTCTCGTGATGGACCGATCAGGGTTAGACGTGAACGCACGTGCGATATCTTCCCGTTCTCTTCTACAAAATGGTCTTCCCTGAATCGGACGGTTCCTTCATCACTGGACTCAAATTTAAAGTAGGTGTCGTATTCCCGATAGTGTCGTTTGCGGATGATGGAAATAGCAGGGTTCTTCAGATTTTCCAGAACGGTATTGCGGTCAGGGATGGAGACTTTAGCCTGTACCTCAAAACTCTCTTCCTGGCTGGCGCCACCGATCGCAATCAATTTGGACAGAACAGATTTTTCTCGTTCGATGATGAAAGCATCCATTTTGCGGGCGTATTCCTGACTCTGGGCGATCAATTTATCTTCGTCAATATGGAGTAGCACATGGTTGCGCATCAACCAGTTTCCATTAACCATCACATCGCTGACGTCGGTGGATTTACCTGCATAGATCAATTGGGCATAGATGCCAAACTCACTGTGATGGAAGCTGGGACTGTTGTGCAGGGTGTGCATATCGACCAGGATCATATCGGCTTTTTTGCCTGCTTCCAGGGTGCCGATCTGGTCTTCCATATGGATAGCTTCTGCGCCTATGCGCGTAGCCATAGAAAGGGTTTGTTGTGCCGGTACAACCGTTGGATCCCCGCTGGAGCCTTTCGCCAGAAAGGACGCCAGGCGCATCTCTTCAAAGAAATCCAGATCATTGTTAGAGGCGGTGCCATCGGTGCCGATACCCACTTTCAGACCCAGTTCGAGCATGCGTGTGATAGGTGCGATGCCTGACGCCAATTTGAGATTGGAGGAGGGATTATGAGCCACACCAACGTTGGAATGTTCCAAGGTGCGCATTTCACCCTCATCAATATGGACGCAGTGAGCGGCAATGGTTTTGGCTTCGAACACACCCTGTTTCTTGACATAGGGAACAACGGGCATCCCCAGTTCCTTGCGCATATTCTCTACTTCTTGCGCGGTCTCGGAGATGTGAATGTGCAGTGGCACATCATATTTCAAAGCCAGGTCTTTAGTGGCTTGTAAGATCTCATCGCCGGTGGTGTAGGGGGCATGAGGAGCGACAGAGGGAGTGATCAATTCGTGCCCTTTCCATCTTTCGATGAAGCGGGTGCAGTATTCCATGGATTCTTCGTAAGAATGAGCATCTGGAGTGGGATATTTCATGACAGTTTGAGAAAGCACACCTCGCAGACCAATTTCTGCGGTTGCTTCTGCTACTACATCTTCGAAGTAGTACATGTCTAAAAAGCAGGTTACGCCTGAGCGGATCAATTCTGCACAACCCAGCTGCGTGCCAAGCCGCACGAAATCGGGTGTAACAAACTCCCTTTCGACCGGCATGATGTATCCATTCAGCCAGACATCAAGGCGCAGATCATCGGAAAAACCGCGAATGAGGTTCATGGCAATATGGGTGTGGGTGTTTACAAAACCGGGCATCAGCACTTTTCTACCACAATCGAAAACCTCTGCATCCGGATATTTCTTGAGAAGATCCTTTTCTTCGCCTACCGCAGTAATGGTGGACCCAGAAATAACCACAGCTCCCTGGTCAAATTTTGTCAGATCCTTATCCATGGTCAAGACGATCGCATTTTTAAGAATTAATTGTTTTTCCATGTTATTATCCTTTTCTTTTCAAATAACTAAAAATAGTTCCTAGAGTTCTATTGATTACCCATTCTTCAAATGCGCTGGTGTCGTTCAAAAAATTGTATTCCTGGCTGGTTTTCTTTCCAGCTTGTTCAAGTGTGACAAGCAGCGTTTTTTTCTGATCAAGTTCAAGAATGGACGTTGTTAATATTAATTCGTGTAACTTTTTATTATTGTATTGATTTTTCCCAATTTTGTTTTCAAGTTTGGTTTGAATTTCACTTACAATACCTGCAAGGAAAGGTGCCTGTTCTGAATTTTGGTAGTTCAGGACTACATGATTCTCACTCAATTGCTGGATCACCGCATCCTCAATAGACTCACCATTATATCCATAAATAAAGGGCTCGAGTTTTTGTTTGATCTGGAAAAGGATGGGCTGCATCATTTTATGTGCATTCTTTTCAGTGTCTGCCTTGGCTGAGATCCGGATATCGACCCTGCCCATGTGCGCAGCCAAGCCGATGGTGGGGTTTTGCATTTTTTCCAAATCACCGATAAGTTGATCAATCGAGGATTCCCCGATCCCAATGGTGTGAAGAATGATTGTGATCAGCACTGCGTGTGTAGGGATCTCATGGTTGATGATGGGAATGATCTCTTTCTCGAAAATGAAACGCATTTCAGAAGGAACACCCGGTAGACAGCATAGCAAAGTACCACCCGTGTGAAGGAAGAAAGCAGGAGCAGTGCCCACTTGATTCTCGATGGCAGTAGCATTTTGTGGGAGATAAGCCTGACGTTTGTTGTTCTCGGATGGGGTGCGGTTCAATTGGGCAAAGCGTTGTACGATCTGTGCCCATAACTCCTCATGAAAAACAGTCGGTACTCCACAAGCTAATGCTGCGGCTTCACGTGTGGGGTCATCGATGGTCGGTCCGAGTCCGCCGGTGGTGATGACCAGGTCGCTGCGTAAAGACGCTTCTTTCAGGATATCAGCAATGCGACTGACATTATCCCCAACGGTGGTAACGCGAAATACGTCAAATCCCTGATCATTGAGCGATTTTGCCAAATATTGTGAATTGGTATTAACTATCTCACCCAATAACAATTCGGTTCCTATGGTTATGATCTCGGCGGTTGCCATTTTTTTCCTTGTAGAAAATTTCACCAATTTTAACAGAACTTTGATTGATGAGCATAAGAAATTTGCCAGCTATCAATCTAGATCAGGATAAATGCCAGCTTCCACATAATACCATGAGCCTTCTCGGCTGGCATAGAACCAAACCATGAAATTATTCCCGTCAGGATTGAAGAAGGCGGGTTCACAGCATTGGTAATGGATTATAGTGTCATACTCTTTTTCGAGTTGTTTTCCAGCGTACATCATGGAGTAGGGACCGTCTGCATGCTTCCTGAAGAAGAAAAAAGGTTCCCCTTGAATGATCTGCCAGTTGAAGATTTCATGGAATCCGAGCATCTTATTCAGCGAATTCCCGTCAATAAATAACTCCCCATCCTTTTCTAAAACCCAATGCTCATTCCAGACTTGAAAGGTTTGAATTGGATCCATCACGGGATTGGATGGTAAGGAGGTCTTAAATATTGTGTCTCCATTCTCCGTGACTATTTGAATGGATGATGTTCCGATAACTGGATAAATCAATTCATCCTGATAAAGAACGGGTGCGTATAAATGCCATTCTTTCAATCCGTCTTCCTGGAGGAGATAGGGAACCCCATCATTGGTGTAAAGAAAGAATGTGAAATCACTTTTATCCGAGTTTTCAGTGATATTCCCGGCTGGATAGACATTTTCTAATAAAATGGTATATCCCTTGAAAATGCGATACGTATAGGATGACATGATCGGATTATGCTTGATGGAGTACCCGTATCTTTCGAGAACATCATTGATATCTTTTACCGCGAGGTCTGGAGGAAGGTTTTTCCAGTGGGACCGTTTTGAGAGGACAGCCTGGTCAAGTCTTTCCATAAATTCCCAATGATTCGGTGAATCAGTATCGGTATCTGTGATCCTATTTTCTTCAACCGTCAATGGCATGGGGTCATCGGATATCCTGAGTGTGGTTGCTACCGTATCTTGATGGCATCCTGAAATCAGGAAAAGGCTCAATAAAACACTGAAATAAACAATGCTTTTATCTTTGTTCATTCTTGCGGTTCCTTTTTCACAGTATTTACAATTCTACATCCACAAACAAATATTTTTCTATTATGATAAGAGGGTGACTAAACGCACAATGCAAGTTGGTAGAGCTGGAGAAAAACAAGCTGCCCAATATCTTGTTGAACATGGGGTGGCGATATTGGAAACGAACTATCGTTCATCCTACGGTGAGATCGACATTATCGGGAAAATGGCAGATCAGATCATTTTCTTTGAAGTGAAAACCCGTACCTCGCGTACATGTGGGTATCCCGAGGAGAGTATTACTCCAAAAAAGAAAAAGAACCTGATCGAAACAGCATTAACCTATTTGCAAGAAACTGATCAGTTGATGTGCACCTGGCGTATTGACGTGATTTCGATTCTCCTAGAAGAAAATGAATTAAAGTATGAATGGTTTGAAAATGCAGTTACCAGTGACTGACCCTGTCATCGTGATGGTAGGACCCACAGCTGTTGGAAAAACAACACTTGCCATCGGGTTGGCTCAACGATTTTCGGCAGAGATCATTTCATTAGATTCCCGCTACCTCTATAAAGGGATGAATATTGGAACAGCAAAACCAACCATAGAAGAAATGCAGGGAGTAACACATCATCTGATTGATATCGCCGAACCGGATGAACCGCTCAGCCTGCCACAGATCCAACAACAAGTTACCCAAACGATTGTGGCTATCAAAGGCAGAGGAAATATCCCTTTCATGGTTGGTGGAACAGGGCAATATGTATGGAGTGTGGTTGAAGGATGGCTGCCGCCGCCTGCCATTCCAAACATGAGGTTGAGGGAAGTACTTGAGGAAATGGCGGGTGAAGTGGGAGCTAGCACGATGTATGACTATGTAGCACTGCTTGATCCTGAAGCTGCGAGAAAGATTGAGCCGAATAATGTGCGCCGCACCATTCGTGCTTTGGAAGTCATTTTTTCGACCGGAGAGCTTTTCTCAGACCTGAAGAGAAGAAATCCTCCTCATCATGATTTTAAAATTATTGGGTTACAGCGCCCACGTCAGGATCTGTATAAACGGGTGGATCAACGAATAGACCAGATGATTGCAGATGGGATAGTGGAAGAAACAGAAATGCTGTTACGAAAAGGATTTTCCCCTGACCTTCCATCTATGACGGCTATAGGATATAAAGAAATCACACAGTACTTAGAAAAGGAGATTTCACTGGAAGAAGCAGTTCGTTTAATGAAAAGACGTACCCGTATCTTCATCCGGCATCAGGCGAACTGGTTTAAACAAACTGATGAAAGAATTCAATGGTTCGAAATGACGCCTCAGGTGTTAACAGAGATAGCAACATTTATTTCTTCAACAGATGGATGGATAAACAATAAATAAACATAGAGGGAACCTCATGAAAAAACCCTGGCACGATCAATACGATAAATTTGTCCCGCGTTCATTGCTATATTCCAATTTGAATATCCCTCAGGTTCTGGATCGTTCCGTGCAAAATTATCCTGAACAGATTTGTTTGTGCTATATGGATCGTTCCATAACTTACCAACAAGTTGCGGAAGCTTCGGATAATCTGGCAAAATGGCTCAGTTTCTTAGGATGTGAACAGGATGACAGAATTGGATTGATCTTTCCTAATTCACCCCAATTTGTGATCGCATTTTTTGCGATACTGAAAATGGGTGGGATAGTTGTGGCGATGAATCCCATGTACAAAGCGCCCGAGTTTACTTGTATCATAGACGAATGTGATGTCAAATGTATCCTCTGTATGGAGGACTTGGTACCTCTTATACAGTCGCTATCCCTTGAACATCCAATCCAGCGTGTCATTACTTCCTCTTCGCAAGATTTTTCAACAATCAGTCCTGATGATACGATCACTCAAAAGATGATCCTTGATAAAGATGTGGTTTCAATTGATCCGGTCATGCAATTCAATGATTGTTTGGGCACAGACATAGCGAATATCGAACTGGACTATACCTATTCCGCTGACCGCCCCGCTGTATTTCAATACTCAGGGGGGACAACAGGCACGCCCAAAGCTGCGATTGGGTTACATCGCAATATAGTTGCCAATACCATGCAGTTTCTCACCTGGTGCGACCTGCAGCCGTTGGAAGAGACTTTTTTAGCAGCCATCCCACTCTATCATGTGTATGGGATGGTGTTGGCGTTGGTGCTCGGTATCCGCTTGGCAGCTCGAATTGTCCTTATTCCTAACACCAGAGATATTGAGAACCTGTTGGAATCCATATCGGACGGGAAAGTCACTTTTTTCCCGGGTGTGCCCAATATTTATGCCACTATCATTCGCTACCCTGCCGTTCAAGAAGGAAAATATGATCTTAGTTCCATCAAAGCCTGTATCTCGGGTTCAGCACCGCTCCATCCACACATCAAAGAATCTTTCGAGAAATTGACGGGCGGGAAACTGGTGGAAGGATATGGTCTTTCAGAAGCACCCACCGCCACGCATTGTAATCCCTTGTATGGGAAAAATAAAATTGGATCATTCGGTTTACCTCTTCCGGATGTGGATTGCAAGATTGTGGATGTGGAAGATGATACGAAATTGGTGAAGGATGGATCAAGTGGAGAGCTGCTGATCAAAGGTCCTCAGATCATGAATGGATATTTCAACAACAATTATGAAACGCAGCTAGCATTGAAGAATGGGTGGCTGCATACTGGTGATATTGTGCGCATGGATGAGGAAGGATATTTCTATTTTGTTGATCGAAAGAAAGATCTTATTAAGGTTGGTGGGTTTCAGGTTTGGCCTAATGAAATAGAAGCAGTATTAAATGCAATCGAGGGTGTGAAGACTGCAGTTGTGGCTGGGGAAGCAGAAGATACCGGTGATGAAAAAGTGATCGCGTGGTTGGTTCTGGAGGAAGGGGAAAAAGTTGAGGTGGAGCAGGTTCTTGAGCACTGCCGTAAGAACTTGGCAGCCTACAAGATTCCCCGAGAAATCATCTTTGTCCCTGAAATTCCCCGTACAGGTGTGGGGAAAGTTTTGCGCAGGGAATTGATTCGGCAATATAAAGAAAAACGGTCTTGATTCGATCAAAACCGTTTTTTCATCATTATAGGGAATTGAGCTGTGGAATACCACCACTATTCTTTGTAACCGGTGGCGGGAAGATTGCTTCAAATTCGTCTCTACTAAGCGTTTCTGCTTCCAGTAGTTTTGTAGCAACCGCGTCGAGCTGCTTTTTATATTTCCTCAAAATGCTCTTCGCGCTTTCGTAAGCAATTGCTACTATCTTTTGAACTTCAACGTCGATCTTTTCTGCAACGGCTTCCGAGAAATCGCGTTGTTCGCCAATCTCCCGACCCAGGAAAACGAGCTCATCTTTTTGACCATAAACCATTGGTCCAAGTTCCTCGCTCATGCCCAGGCGGGTAACCATCTTGCGTGCCAGCTGTGTGACATTTTCTATATCATTCGCAGCACCTGAAGTAATGTCGTTGAAAATGATTTCTTCCGCTGCGCGTCCACCCAGTAAACCAGTCATCTCTGCCATTATTTTTTTCTTTGAGGTGAGTGTATGGTCATCATCCGGTAGGGCAATGGTGTAACCAGCCGCCATCCCACGTGAGATAATGGAAATTTTCTGTACTTGATCTGCTTCTGGTAGTGCGGAAATCACAATAGCATGCCCGGCTTCATGATAGGCAATAATGCGTTTTTCTCCTTCACTGATCAAGCGACTTTTACGCTGCGGTCCGGCTATTACGCGTTCAATGGCTTCTTCAAAATCGATTTGTTCAATTACCTTTTTATTCTGTCGTGCTGCCAGTATAGCTGCTTCATTGACCAAATTCTCAATATCTGCACCCACAAACCCCGGAGTGCTTTTTGCTAACACAGAGAGGTCAATTTCCTTAGCAATCGGTTTTCCACGAACATGCACATTCAGAATAGCTTCCCGTCCGCGCACATCAGGACGGTCAAGCACAACCCGCCGATCAAATCTACCCGGACGCATCAGCGCGGGATCGAGGATATCCGGTCTGTTAGTAGCTGCCATAATAATGACGTTCGTATCGGTATCAAAACCGTCCATTTCGACCAGCATCTGGTTGAGGGTTTGTTCACGCTCATCATGACTTCCACCTAAGCCAGCACCACGCTGGCGACCGACCGCATCAATTTCATCGATAAAAACGATGCAGGGGGAGTGTTTCTTGGCTTGCTCAAATAGATCTCTTACACGACTGGCGCCAACACCTACAAACATTTCTACAAATTCAGAACCAGAGATGGAGAAGAATGGAACACCAGCTTCTCCCGATACGGCTTTCGCCAGCAGGGTTTTTCCACCTCCAGGAGGTCCAACTAATAAAACACCTTTTGGAATGCGCGCACCGAGAGTAATAAACTTCTGGGGTTCTCTTAAGAATTCAACCACTTCCTGCAGCTCTTCTTTGGCTTCATCCACACCTGCCACGTCTTTGAAGGTGACTTTTGGTTTATCTCCGCTGAACATTCGTGCTCGAGATTTTCCAAAAGCCATGGCAGAGTTGTTGCTGCCCTGTGCTTGACGAAAGATGAAGAAGAATGAAGCGCCAATAATCAAGAAAGGCAGTAGATAACTTATGATGGACAGGATATTAACCCATGTCCCGGGTTCTTGAATTTCAATGCTTACATTGTAAGTTTCAAGATCCTCAGCGGTCACACCATACTGGATCAGCTGATCGATCAAGGTAGAACCGCTTTCTTTAGTGGAGATCAATTCCTGATCGTTTGTTGTGATAATTGTAAGTGAGTTCTCATCTTCAAGGATACGGCTTACATCTCCTGATTTGATTTTTACCGCGACCTCATTAATAGAAATCACATTCGGGCTGCTCGTTTGATCAAAATTGAGGAAAACCATTGCAAGGATCGCAATGAGAATCAGCATATAAACAAAATTTGTCTGAAAACTTGGTTTCACATAAACCTCCGGCTCAATATAATTATCGAAGATTATACCAATCAATCATTAACAAAAAATATAAATCGAACTGGCAGGATAATATTAAGAGTTTTCATACATAAGAAAAGGCTGTCATAAAAGCCCAAAATTTCCTTTTGGGATGACATTAAGTAGGGGATTCTATCAATAAAACCCATTTTGTGAAGCAAAGAGTGTATAAAATGTTTGAAAATAGGTACCAAACGGGAAAACAAACAAAAAGGAGCTGCCTACTTTTATGACAGCCCCTTTAGAAATTGTTCGCCTGTTTAGTTTTGGACCCGTGTTACATATTCACCGGTACGCGTGTCAATTCGGATGACATTCCCTATTTCAATGAAAGCAGGAACGTTAAACTCTTGACCAGTTTCCACCTTTACTTTTTTACTCACACCTGTAGCAGTGTCTCCACGCACAGCAGCTTCAGCTTCTATTACCTCAAAATCAAGGGTAGTGGGAAGTTCGATATCGATAGGTTCATTATCGAAGTAGGTTAATTTCACCTCAATGCCTTCTTTCAGATAACCTACACCATCTCCCAGAAGCTCAGCTGAGAGCGCGGGCTGCTCGAAAGTATCTATATCCATGAAATAGTACAGGTCTCCATCTGAGTATAAGTACTGGACTGTGTGATATTCAAGGCGGATATCCTGAACTCTCTCACCGGAGTTAAAGGTTTTATCGATCGTGCTCCCAGTACGTAAATTTCTAGCTTTAATGCGAATGGTTGCAGCACCTCTGCCCGGTTTGTTGTGATGATAATCTAGCACCTTGTAAATATCGGTATCAATTTGAAAGGTTACACCTTTTCTCAATTCATTTACGTCAATCATACCCGCACCTTAATAAAGAGTTAAAGAAACGGTGTGATTATAGCATGGTATTGACGTTTGGGTTACGCCTAGCCTATTTCAGGCTCGATCAAACCATAGGTGCCATCACGCCTTTTGTAAAGCACATTTATTTTATTGGTGTTTGCATTGTAGAAGATGAAGAAATCCTCATGTCCCAGCAGTGTCATTTGTTCGATTGCCTCCAATTCATCCATGGGTATGAGGGTGAAAGTTTTCCTCCTGGCGATGATGCCTATATTGGCTTCCATCTCCTCATCCTGCGCAGCGGATTCCATTTCCAGAATTTCTGACCCTTCGGGTCGTTTCAGGTATTTTTTGCCTTTATAGCGTTCTATTTGACGTTGGATTTTATCCATTACCATATCGATCGCAGCATGTATCTCTTCAGAGCGTTCCTCAGCGCGCAGGATAAAACCCTTCCCACGCAGTGTTACCTGGGCAATGAAACGGTTTTCGGCTTCCCGTGCGGTTTTAGCGTATGAAAGATCTACACGAATCTCATCAATTGATTTCAGATATCTTTTTAACCTCTTGGTTTTTTTGTTGACGTAGTTTTCCAGATCTTCTGTGAGCGTCATATTCTTTACAAATATTTCAGTTTTTTCAGACATAGCTACCTCCAATTTTATTTAGTGTTTTCTTGATTGATGATCTTGCAATTGTTAACGCTGATACACTATTTGCCCCACATTGATAAATTGTTTGTGCGCATTCGTAAAGGGTCGCGCCAGTTGTGATTACGTCATCGAGTAGAAGGATATTTCTACCCCGGATCTGCTCTGGATTAGCAGAAAAAGCCCCCCGCACGTTTTCCCATCTTTTTTCCGCAGAGAGGGAGACTTGAGAAAGGGTATGGTACGTACGTTGTAATGCCCTTGGAGCGAAATCTTGATGGATATCCATCGCGAACAAGCGCCCCCAAACTGCGACCTGGTTGTAGCCTCTTTCTCGTTCTCTTTTCTTGCTTAATGGAACAGGAATAACCATGTCCGTTTGAAATGGTGTGTGGTTGAAAACGCGGGTCAGGTCGGGAAGGATAAGCTCTGCCAAACCGATGTTTCGTTCGTACTTCAAGGCAGTGATGAAGGTTTGCAGAACACCGGTATACTTACCCAGTGAACGGATTATATGCAGCGGAGGTTTTTCAATTTTACATTGAGCGCAGAGTTCTCCAGCAGTGGTTGGTTTCCCACAAATTTTGCAGATGTGGCTACTATATAAGTTGCGCTTTTCCCAACATTCAGGACAGCAGCGAAAACCAATTTTTCCACAAATAATACACTGGGGCGGATAGATCAGGTCAATATATTTCCAGGCAAGAGAATATGCTTTTAGCCTATTTGTTGTTTTATATCGGGCTATCTGCATCTCACTTTCTTTCGTCGATTCAGAACCTTAATCTTAATAATACAACACTATACTGCTCGTTTATTGTGTTGCTACGTTTTCTAATAAATTCTCGATAAATGCTTGGATAGCTGGACCGAGCAAATTGTATAAAACACGGATGAGCAACACAATAAGAATAATGATTAATATATATTCAATAATCCCCTTGGCTTCAAAATCGGATGAACGTTTCATGTTCCTCTTTTTCTCAGTATAACGTATTTTTTAGCGTACGCAACTTATCAGGTATGGATTACGTATTATAAAAAGATATATATAATATTTGAAGAGCTAGGTTAAGGAATTTGTGGAGGATGAAATGACCGATTACTATGAGCGTGTTTCGGATGAGCAGGATTTTTTCAAAAAGATACTGAGTAAAATCCCAGGTTTTGATGGATATGTAGAGCGTAGCAATCGCCGCCAGGCGGATAAATTGTTGCGAGATACGGTGGCGTCTCGCTTTGAAAATCTATGGCAGATGATATCTGAGCTACAGCGGAATTTTATATCTGATGGACAGATTGAAATGGTGGATGATCTCGAAGCGGCATCCATCAAACTGCGTCAATTCATTGACCGCGTAAAAAATGCTGCACATGGTTATGCTGGTTTCTTTGACGCGATAAAAGTAAAGCAAGAAGAACTGGCTGCGATCTACGAGTACGATCTTCAATTCTTAGATCTGGAAGATGAAATCAACAGAGCAATTGAAAATATTCAATCATCCATTGGTACAGATGGCTTACCTGCATCAGTCAGAAACCTTGTGTCGCTTTCACAAAGCTGTCTAGATGTGTTTGAAAAACGGAAAGAAGTGATCCTTTCTCTTTCAAGTGATGTTGTGAGTGAAGATTCGGAAAATTAGGTTAGAAATACAAAAACGGAGTATAGAAATGGCAAGAATTTTTGATGTTGTCGAATATCCCAGTGAGATGAAGGATGAGATCGTCCATCGTTTCCCTGAACAGGGCATCGCAGATCTGCGTATTGGCTCTCAGGTCATCGTGAGAGAATCTCAAGAAGCAGTTTTTTTCCGTGATGGGAAAGCGTTAGATGTGTTGGGTCCGGGACGGCATACTATTTCAACGGCAAATATTCCTCTTCTAATTGACCTGCTGGGCAAGGCTTTTAATAATCGCACTCCCTTTACCGCTGAAGTTTATTATGTGTCGAAAAAAGAATTCGCGGACGAGAAATGGGGAACTCCCCAGCCCATTATTGTGCGCAATGAGGGTGTAGGCTTGGGGATCGCCCTCATCCAGGGATTTGGGACCTACAGTTTTCAAGTAAAAGATGCCCAACAATTCATCACACAGATCGTAGGCGCCCAGGGAATATACAGGACATCTGAGATCGAATCTCGTATGAAAGCCATGCTGCTTTCAAAACTACAAGATCTGCTAGGGGAAACCACGGGTAAAAAATCAGTACTCGATCTGATCGGTCTAACGGAAGAAATTGGCGCTGGCGTTCGTGCAAAAGCACAGGATGATTTCAGTGCAATAGGTCTGACACTAAAATCCTTCTACATTGCCAACCTAAAACCCTCTGATAAATCAGCTGAGGAATTGCGTGCTATGGGGATGCTGGAAATGGATGTTTACACCCAGTTGCAAGCATCTGATGCATTACGTGATGCAGCCAAGAACCCGAGTGGTGGGGCAGGCTTGACGGCAGGGATAGGCGCTGGAATAGGATTAGGAAATGTGATCTCAGAATCGTTGAAGAATACTGGCAAGAGTGCATCGGGTGGCGAAAGCACAGCAGCAGCTATTCCCTCGGTGATGACCCCTGCAGAAGTTGCCAGCTTATTAAAAGTATCTGAAGAGGATGTGATGACTGCCATCACTGATAAATCATTAAAAGCCAGAAAAATAGGGAATGCATATCGCATCAGCAAAGAAGCGTTGGAAGAGTTTCTCAAAGGATAGAGAAAAGTACAATGTTACAGGAAGCCCGATGATTTTCATCGGGCTTTTTCTTTGATATGGCTATGTTATAATCCCAAGAGGTGGGCAAATCTTATGAAAAAAAGAATGCTATGAAGATACAAGAGTATCAAGTTAAATCTATTTTCTCAAAATTTAATATTCCCATCCCACGAGGACAAGTAGCCTTGAACGCAAGTTTTGTCCGGCAAATCGCCGAAGACCTGGGTGGAAAAGTGGTCGTAAAAGCGCAGGTGCTGGTGGGGGGCAGAGGGAAAGCGGGCGGAATCCGTCTGGCAAACGATATTGATCAAGCGGAGGAGATCGCTACCGAGATGATGGGGATGGAGATCAAAGGGTTACCCATCCATAAGGTCCTGGTAGAACAAGCGGTTGATATTGAACGGGAATTGTATCTTGGTATTGCTACTGACAGGATGGATGCCGTTCCGGTCATGATCGCTTCCAGTTATGGGGGGGTCGATATCGAAGAAGCTGCTGAAGAAGCCCCAGAAAAAATCACGTACATTCAAATCAATCCACTGGTAGGTTTGTGCGATTTCCAAATCCGCTGCCTGGCAGTTTCCATTGATCTGCCAAGAGAATATTGGCGTACTTTTGAGAAGATAGCAAGGGCGCTATGGGAGATCTACGAAACCAATGATGCCTCTTTAGTGGAGATTAATCCATTGGTGATTTCTGAGGGTAATGGACTGATTGCTCTCGATGGAAAGATGACAGTTGATGATAATGCTCTTTTCAGGCATCCTGAATTGGCAGATCTGCGTGATCTTGACATGGAAGATTCTTACGAGATCGAAGCCCAAAAATATGGCATTTCTTATATCCATATGAATGGAAATATCGGCTGTTTGGTAAATGGAGCTGGTTTAGCCATGGCAACTATGGATATCCTGAAACTCAAAGGGGGGGAACCAGCTAATTTCTTAGATATTGGTGGAGGTGCGGGGGCAGAAAAAGTTTCCTCTGCATTTCGCATCTTGCTTAGTGATAGCCAGGTTAAAGCGATTTTGGTGAATGTTTTCGGAGGGATCACACGCTGTGATGAAATTGCTAGAGGAATAACATCTGCAATCGCTGAACAAAAAGGTTCTGAGATTCCGATTGTGATCCGTTTGGTGGGCACCAACGCTGAAGAAGGTTATCAAATCCTGGAAAAACATCAATTCCCTGTTTCTCTCTCGTTAACCGATGCAGCTGAAAAAACCATTGCGTTGGCAGGAGTGAATAAGAAATGAGTATCTTAATCAACAGCGATACCAGGGTATTGGTACAGGGCATTACTGGCGAAGAGGGTTTATATCATAGTGAGCTGATGCGAAATTACGGCACCAAGATTGTGGCAGGTGTAACTCCGAGAAAAGGTGGAGATTGGGTGCTTGATGAAAAAGTACCGGTTTTTGATACGGTACAAACTGCCGTCAAGGCTACCGGGGCTGATGTAAGCGTCATCTTTGTGCCGGCGAAATTTGCGTTCGATTCCATCTATGAGGCGATCGATTCTCAAATTCCTCTGGTTGTGTGTATCACCGAAGGCATCCCTGCTATGGATATGTTGAAGATCAAATCGATCCTGCGTACCTCTAGCACGATTATGATTGGACCGAACTCACCTGGATTGATCACACCTGGTGCATGCAAGGTTGGAATTATTCCCGGAAATATCACCGAGCCGGGTAATATCGGTGTTGTCTCCCGTTCAGGGACATTAACCTATGAAGTACTGTACGCTCTAAAGCAGAATAAGCTGGGGGTATCAACCTGCGTGGGTATTGGCGGTGATGCCATTATTGGGTCGGGTTTCACTGATATTCTGGTAATGTTCGATCAGGATCCCAATACAGAGAAGGTTGTACTGATAGGTGAAATTGGTGGTAAAGAGGAAGATCTAGCTGCGGATTTCATCGCAACAGAGATGACCAAGCCAGTGGTTGCATACATTGCAGGTCGCACCGCTCCGAAGGGGAAACGGATGGGACATGCTGGTGCGATCATCGAAGGAAGAGCAGGATCAGCAGCACAGAAGATCGAGCTGTTCAGGAAAGCCGGTGTGAAAGTGGCGGAATACCCTGAAGATATTCCTGCTCTTCTCTAAGATAATCTTCCTTGTGATCTACTACTTCTTTTCGATGAAATCAACTGCATCTTTGACAGTCTTGATATTCCTGGCATCCTCATCAGAAATAGAAAGGTCAAATTTCTCGCAAAGACCATCAATGAGGAAGAATTGATCCATGGAATCCGCTTTCAGATCATCTACAAAACTGGTGTTAATAGTGATATCTTTTTCATCTACCTTCAAAACGTCCACGATCACTTCTTTTACACCTTTCAATACATCACTCATGCAGTTACCTCCAAATGCTTTTTAAATGTAAAATCAATTATAGTATTAAACACAAAAATACAAGAAGTGTTGCAGAATTGATGAATGAAAAAATAATCCATACCCGAAAAGATGATCATATCCGTATCAATAACGAGGAAGATGTGCAATCTGCAGTACCTAACGAATTTGATAAATTCTATTTCGAGCATCAAGCTCTACCTGAACTCAATCTGGTCGATATTGATACCTCTGTCAACATATTTCGGAAGGTACAATATGCTCCGTTGCTGATCTCCTCCATGATCGGTGGAACCGAACAATCCCATGAATTGAATGCACGTCTGGCTCGGGCTGCACAGCATTTTAATATTGGCATGGGTGTTGGCTCACAGAGAATTATTTTACAGCATCCTGAGACCAATCAATTTTTCAATTTGCGGACTTATGCCCCGGATATTAATCTGTTTGCAAATATTGGAGCTGTGCAGCTGAATAATTCGGTTACCTTCGATGACTGCAGGCAGCTGGTGGAAGAAATTGGTGCTGATGCATTGATCTTACATTTGAATCCGTTACAAGAGGCACTGCAGTCTGAAGGGAATACGAATTTTGCAGGGTTGTTATCTAAGATCGAGAGTCTGTGCAGGCAGTTGCCCTACCCTGTGATCGTGAAAGAAGTAGGATGGGGAATTTCAGCAGAAACTGCCAGACGGCTTCAGGAGGCAGGGGTTTCTGCCATTGATGTGGCAGGAGCTGGTGGAACGTCCTGGTCGGAAGTGGAAAAATACCGCATGACATCTGAAGCGCACAGGGAAGTTGCAGCATCTTTCAGGAATTGGGGTATTACCACTGCACAATCCATCATAGAGGTCAAGGAAAATACGAATGGGTTGACGCTGTTTGCTTCAGGTGGATTGCGAAATGGGGTGGATGTGGCAAAATGTATTGCGCTGGGTGCAGATTGCTGCGGTTTTGCAGGTCTCTTTTTTCGTGCGGCGATGCAATCGGAACAGAAATTATTTGATACCATTGACCAGATCATCAGGGGACTGCGTATCAGTATGTTTGCAGCAAGTGCGGGGGATGTGCAAGAGCTAAAGAACAAAAGATTGCAGCGGCGTTAGTATGGATCTTTCTGACTATCAAGACCTTTTTCTGCCCGCAATAGAAGCGAGATTGATCAGCGATCTACATACCCACTTGGATGATGCCTATCCAGAGTTAAAAGAATCGATCTTCTACCATTTCGGAATCACATCCGAAAAAGAAGGGGGAGGGGGAAAGAGGGTACGCCCACTGTTGGTACTGTTGACCGCAGATATATTGGGTATCGACTGGACTTCTGTCCTTCCCATGGCATCTGCGGTTGAGATGCTGCATAATTTTTCCCTGATTCATGATGATATCGAAGACCACAGTTCAACTCGCCGTGGAAGGTTAACTGTCTGGGAAAAATGGGGTATTGAAAAAGCAGTTAACATTGGTGATGTTTTGTACTCCATGGCAATGCAAACGATTCAATCCCCAGACTTGCCATTTAATGCTGCATCTGTTTCAGAAAGCGCATTGATTTTTTCCAGGACTGCTTTTGAATTACTGCAGGGGCAACAGATGGATATGGATTTTGAAGGGATTGCAACTCTCCAGACGGAAGATTACCTGAAAATGATCGCTGGAAAAACCGGAGCGCTGCTGGCGTATTCCTGTGAAGTTAGTGCGATTCTCAGAAGATGTACAACGGATATCCGTAACCACCTGTGGGCGGTAGGAATGAACCTTGGATTATCTTTTCAGGTCTATGATGACTGGCTGGGTATTTGGGGGGAAGAGCGACAAACGGGAAAACCCACCTTCAACGATTTGCTGGCACATAAAGTGAGCTACCCGGTGCTGTTAGGGTTATCCAGAAGCGCAGATTTTCGAGAATTATGGCTTGACGATCAGCCACCCTCAACGCATAAAGTACAACGCATGGCAGAACTGCTGGTAAAATCAGGCATTGATAGGGAAGTACTGGTGAAATCCGAGGAATACAACAACCTCGCGATTTCTTTTTTAGAAAAGATCACAGGAAATTTGGATTCAAAAAATGCATTGCAGGATTTATTGAAGGACCTTGTAAAACGAAAAAAATAAGTATTTACTAGAGGAAAGGGAAGAAACATGACCAGAGTTGAATGTAATGAGTCTGAACTGTTTCAATTTGCGCAGCTATTTTGTGATTCGGAAGTAGATCTAAAAAAGATCGAAAAGTCGGTGAAAGATATTCTTGAAGCAATCGGGGAAGACCCAGACCGTGAAGGGTTGCAGAAGACCCCTGACAGAGTAGCACGCGCATACCGTGAAATGTTGGAAGGTTATCGCACGGACCCCATCAAACTTGTAAACAAAGCCCTTTTCACGGTTGAATATGATGACATGGTGATCGTGCGCGATATCGAATTTTTCAGCATGTGCGAACATCATATGCTGCCATTCCTGGGGCGAGCGCATGTGGCTTATCTGCCGAAAGATAAAGTGATCGGTCTCTCAAAGATCCCGCGTATTGTGGATATGTTCTCACGCAGATTGCAGGTGCAGGAGCGCATGACACGACAGATCGCTGATTTTTTGAACATTCTGTTGAACCCACGTGGAGTAGCCGTGGTGGTAGAAGCTGTGCATATGTGTGCTATGGTGCGTGGGGTCCGGAAACATGATGCACGTATGACCACTTCTTCCATGTTAGGGGCTTTCAGAACAAGGGATGCTACACGGATGGAGTTTCTAGATAATATTTCACGAGGAGCAAGACCACTGGAATTTTAGGCTATAGGCAATTCGCATAGAAGCTTGCCAGACCCTGGTCAATCATTTCCTGTGCAGTATCCTGCAGGAATCTCCCTGAATCAGGGTCTTTTAATTCTGGTAATAGCTCGGCTACTGGAACGGTAATGAAAAATTTATCCCATAACCCCTGGTCGATCACTTCACCGTCGTAGATGATAATATCCACATCGATCGTCCTGGGAGCGTTCCTGTCCGGAAAGCGCTCGCGCTTGAGTTGGGTTTCAATGGGATTGATTATCTCTGCCTTAATGGATTGGCGATCACAGGTGGTGTCAATTTTAACCACAATATTGAGAAAATCCGGACCACTGCTGCCGTAGGCTGTTGTTTTCCAGATTCCTGAACACTCCACGATTGAGCAGCTTTTACGGAGCAGATCTAAAGCTGCCTGGATATTAGACTTCGGCTGAATATTTGAACCGATCAAGAGATATGCAGTATGCATAGCTTTATCCCGTATTTTTACGTGTGATTTCCACTCCTACTGATTTTGAAAATCGAACGGCGCCGGGTTTTTCAACCCTAACTTTCACTTTCTTCACCCCTACCGTCTTTAAACAAATACCCGCAATATCTTCCGCCAGCGCTTCTACCGTGTAGCGTGATACTTTTTCAACATGGGCGATGATAGCTTTTGTAATGGTTCGATAATTGGTGCAGTCCTCGATATTATCTGATGCTGCCCCCTTAGTGATATCGGTGTACAATACCACATTGACTACAATATCCTGCGGTTGCGAGCGTTCGCGATCGCTGATCCCAATTACACCCCGTATCATTAAATCATTGATAAATACTTTATCCATACTTTACTTTAGACTAAATGTCTTCCTCCATCAATGTGAATGATTTCTCCGGTGATATAGCGAGGAGATTCTAACAAGAATAAAAATGAATGTATCACCTCATCCATTTCAGCCCAACGACCAGCTGGCACCTGTTTGATGATACTATCGCTTTCACTCCCATCGGAAGGGGGTAGAATGGCACCCAGTGCCATTCCGTTAACCTGAAATTGAGGTGCAAGTGCAAGCGCAGATGCTTTGGTGAGGGCTGCCAGCCCAGATTTACTGATGGTGTAAGCAAAATGGTCCTTGCCCGGACGCAATGCCCGCCAATCGAGAAGATTGATGATGCGACCTTCTGAATTTTTTGTTGAATTTGCATACGCCTGTGTTAGCAAAAATGGCATGGTCAGATTGACTGATTGGTGCATATTCCAATCCTGAATGGATGTATCTCGCAGCGTGTTCTGTAAAAAGATGGATGCATTATTAACCAGGGCGTAAATTTCATACTGAGTGAATATAGGCTCAAATGCCTCTATTGCCTCTTCAGGATGATCAAAATTAGCTTGGATGAGATCACAAGCACTACCCAGGTTCTGTATCTCCTGTTGTACTTGCAATGCTTCGTCTTTTGAACGGCTGTAGTGCAGAAAGATGTGTACACCTTGCTGTGCGGCTGCCACAGCAAAAGCGCGACCTATACGTTTAGAAGCTCCAGTGATGAGAATTCTTTTCCCTTTGATATTGCTCATTGTTTAATTCTATCCTACAAGAATAACCTCTGCTGTCAATAGGGATATTCTGCAAAATTGTTAATAATTATGAAAATAATCATATAATATAATATTGTCGAGAAAGGATGAAAAATGACCAAAACTTATTCAGTTCCCAATATTCACTGCCAGCATTGTGTACATACCATCAATATGGAGTTATCCGATATTGAAGGCATCAATACGGTGCAGGCTGACCTGGATTCTAAAAGTGTGAAAGTGGATTTCGAAAATGCAGATGTTGAACAAATCATTCTGAATACGCTGGAAGAAATCGGTTACCCGGTAGCTCAATAAAAGGAAAAGGATTGTATGGATAAAGCCAAGAATATCATTCTGCCCATCCAGGGCATGACCTGTGCTAATTGTGTTGCTACCATCGAAAGGAATTTGAAAAAAGAAAAGGGGGTAGAGAATGTCTCTGTGAACCTTTCTTCCGAGCGGGCAGTGGTCAATTATGTCGGGGATGTCACGACTCTGGATGATCTGATCCATCGCGTGGAGCGGGCAGGCTATGGTGTGCTGCAAGTTACGAATGATATTCTGCTTGAAAAATTGAATAATACCAATGAGGTGGATCGCATCGTTGCAAAGTTATCGGCAATAGACGGGATTACCCATGTATCGGGAAATGTGGTCAACGAAACCATCACAGTGAATTACATTCCCACCATCATTGATATGCATGAGGTCTACGTTATTCTTAAGAAAATTGGCTTTCACCCGATCATCCCCACCGATACGCTTGATTCCGAGCAAAAAGCTCGCGAGCGCGAGATCCGTAAACAGCGCAATTTGCTGATCATGGGATTGGTATTTACCATCCCTCTCTTCTTGCTTTCGATGGGGCGTGATTTTGGACTGCTGCCTGTTTCTTTACTGCATGCCCCCTGGATGAATTATCTATTTCTTGCTCTGGCAACCCCCGTACAGTTTTATGTAGGCGCCCAATTCTATCGAGGAGCGTGGAAATCAATACGCAGCGGTTCGGCAAATATGGATGTGCTGATCGCGCTCGGCTCCAGTGTTGCATATATTTTTTCCATTCTGGTAATGATAGGACTTGTACAAGGGCATGTGTATTTCGAAACCTCCGCGATGATCATTACTCTCATCCGGCTAGGGAAATATCTGGAAGTAAAAGCGAAAGGACGCACCAGTGAGGCGATCAAAAAACTGGTTAATTTACAGGTAAAAAATGCTACCGTGCTGCGAGATGGAAAAGAGCAAAAATTACCTATTGAGGAAATCCAGATCGGTGACAGAATCGTGGTTCGTCCCGGAGAGAAGATCGCAGTAGATGGAAAAGTAACAGACGGGCACACGTCGGTGGATGAGTCACTGATAACCGGAGAATCACTGCCAGCCAAAAAACAGGTGGGGGATGAGGTGATCGGTGGGACGATCAATAAGCAGGGAGTCATCACTTTTCAGGCAACCAAGATCGGGAAAGATACCGTTCTTTCACAGATCATCAAAATGGTGGAAGAGGCTCAGAGCAGTAAAGCGCCCATTCAGCGACTGGCGGATTCTGTTTCAGCTTATTTTGTCCCCATTGTGATCGTACTGGCACTGATTACCTTCATTCTCTGGAATTTTGTCCTGGATATCCCGATTACAGCTGCCGATCAAACGGTCTTTTCAAGAGCATTGATCAACATGACCGCGGTATTAGTGATAGCCTGTCCGTGTGCTATGGGGCTGGCAACACCTACGGCTGTGATGGTCGGCTCCGGTAGGGGTGCGGAGATGGGAATTCTATTTCGCTCAGCCGAAGCATTGGAACGGGCAGGTAGTGTTGATACAGTAGTTTTTGACAAGACGGGTACGATTACAAAAGGGCAGCCTTCAGTTATCCGGATATTTGTGACCGGCACTAAGTATGGTGAGAATGAATTGCTCACATTAGCTGCCAGTGTTGAGAATGGTAGTGAGCATGTGCTGGGTGAAGCCATTCTAGCAGAAGCCGGTAATCGTGGTTTGACGGCAGGCAAAATGGATGATTTCCATGCGTATGCTGGTATGGGGGTTTCTGCCAGGGTGGGAAATACCCTGGTTGAAATTGGAAATGAACGTTTCCTTCAACAGCAAGACGTTCCATTTGAGCATGATGAGACCTTGCAGGATTATTTGCAACAAAACGCACTGACCGGAATTTACATGGCGGTGGATAAAGAAATGGTGGGTGTGTTTGGTATCGCAGACCAGATCAAGACTGAATCGTTATCTACAATCAAAGAACTAAAAAAAATGGGTATGCGTGTTGTTTTACTCACCGGCGATAACAAGAACACAGCAGAAGCAATTGCACGGCAGGCAGGTATTGATGAGGTGATGGCAGATGTGCTCCCTATGGGAAAGGCAGATGCTATTAAGGAACTTCAACAGCAGGGACGAAAAGTAGCCATGGTTGGGGATGGCGTCAATGATGCTCCGGCACTAGCGCAGGCTGATGTTGGTATTGCGGTGGGAACGGGTACGGATGTGGCGCTTTCTACTGCGCCCATTACGCTGTTGAGCGGGGAACTGAGTAAAGTGGTGGAGGCGATACAGCTTTCTAAAAAAACGCTGCAGACCATCAAACAGAATCTGTTTTGGGCTTTCTTTTATAACGCTATCTTGATCCCTGTGGCAGCCATGGGGTATCTCAGCCCGATGTTTGCGGCAGGAGCGATGGCTTTTTCAAGTGTTTTTGTGGTGACCAACAGTTTGCGGCTAAAAAGAAAATGATCGCTGAATATGATAGGGAGAAATATTCCAATGGATTGACCTGATTCAGTCTGTGATGCTACGGATACATTTTTATTTAGTTGATAGATAGGGATAGAATTAATTTTATTGTTTGAGTAACCCACCGTTTACCATTTTCCATAATTGCTATGGAATTTACGCGCATGGTAGAATAACAAAAATTACTGTCCCAAGGATGAAAAATGAGTACAACAAAAGACCTGGAATCGAGAGCAATAAAAACATTGCGTTATTTATCTGTTGATGGTGTCCAAACGGCAAAATCGGGGCATCCCGGCTTGCCGATGGGTACTGCTGCGATCGCCTATACTATCTGGACCAAACACCTGCAAGTCAACCCATCCAATCCAGATTGGTTCAATCGCGACCGTTTTATCCTTTCGGGTGGTCACGGATCGATGCTGCTTTATTCCTTGCTGCATTTGACCGGTTTTGATCTCAGTCTGGAAGAACTAAAAAGATTCAGACAGTGGGGCAGCCTCACACCCGGGCATCCTGAATATGGTTTGACCCCCGGGGTTGAAACTACCACCGGTCCTTTGGGGCAGGGTTTTGCCAATGGCATTGGAATGGCAATCGCAGAAGCCCATATGGCGGCAGAGTTTAATACCCCTGATTTTGACGTGGTTGATCATTATGTATATGCTATCGTAACGGATGGCGATCTAATGGAAGGAGTTACATCTGAAGCAGCTTCATTAGCCGGTACGCTTCAACTCGGGAAGCTGATCTATCTGTATGACGATAACCGAATTTCCATTGATGGATCAACAGATCTGGCTTTCACGGAAGATCGCGCCAAACGTTTTGAAGCTTATGGCTGGCATGTCCAAAAAGTTGCGGATGGCAATGATGTGGATGCAGTAGACGCAGCCATCAATGCCGCCAAGGTAGATCCCCGCCCTTCCCTCATTGTGTGCAGAACGCATATTGGGTATGGCTTACCTACCAAACAGGATACAGCAGATGCGCATGGTTCTCCTCCTGGATGGGATGAGATCGACGCTTCGAAGAAAGAACAGGATTGGCCGGTTGAACCGCATTTTTACATCCCTGAGGATGTACTGGATCATTTTAGGGAAGTGCAACAGAACGGAATGGAAGTTGAGAAACAATGGAATGCGCTCTTTGATCACTATAAACAGAAATTCCCCGAGAAAGGCGCCTCCTTTGAGCGCCGCATCAATGGAAAACTCCCAGATGACTGGCAGAATGCTGTTCCCCTTTTTGCAGCAGATGCCAAGGGGATGGCAACACGCGTATCTTCTGGAAAGGTGATCAATGCTCTGGCAAAGGTTCTGCCGGAGATGATGGGTGGTTCGGCGGATCTCACCCCTTCCACCAAAACCTGGATGGACCAACGCGGTACCTTTTGTGCAGCAGATAGGGAAGGAGCGAACCTCCATTTTGGTGTGCGCGAAAATGCCATGGGGTCCATTTTGAATGGTATGGCTGTTCACAAGGGGTTGATCCCATTTGGTGCTACGTTCCTGGTCTTCTCCGATTATGTGCGACCGGCAGTGCGGATTTCGGCGCTTTCTCACTTTCCGGTCGTGTGGGTTTTCACCCATGACAGCATTGGGTTGGGAGAGGACGGTCCTACCCACCAACCCGTTGAACAATTAGCTGCCCTGCGTGCTATCCCCAATCTGGTCACCATCCGCCCGGCGGATGCCAACGAGACACGCGAAGCGTGGTTGGTAGCCATTCAACGCCGTGATGGACCTACCGCTCTGGCATTGAGCCGGCAAAACTTGCCAACCCTTGACAGAGAAAAAATAGCATCTGCTGCGAATCTGCAGAAGGGTGCTTATGTATTGAAAGATGTAGGGAATGGAAGATTGGACCTGCTGATAATGGCAAGCGGATCTGAGCTAAAACTGGCTCTGGAAGCAGCGCAGGCGCTCGTAGAAAAAGGGAAAAATGTGCGTGTTGTTTCTTTCCCATCGTGGGAGCTCTTTGAACAGCAATCCCAAGAGTACCGGGATTCAGTGCTGCCCCCATCTTTGCACTGCAGGATCGCGATCGAAGCCGGCATCCAACAGGGTTGGGAGAAATGGCTTGGAGAAAAGGGGGTGATGATCGGAATGGACCATTACGGTGCATCAGCCCCAGCCGAAGTGCTTTTTGAAAAATTCGGATTCACCGTGGACGATATTGTCCACCAGGCACTGAGCTTGCTGGATTGAAAGGAATTGAGATGAAAGTAGCAGTTGGAACGGATCACGCTGGTTTTCCTATCAAACAAAGTGTCATCGAGGCTGTGGAAGAACTGGGGCACGAGGTGATCGATGTTGGAACATTCACCGATGCGCAATCGGTGGATTATCCTGATTTTGCGTATAAAGTCGGCAAAACCATACTGGATGGTCTGGCTGAACGAGGGATCATCATCTGTGGTTCGGGGGTGGGAGCTTGCATCGCAGCTAATAAGATGGATGGGATTTACGCAGCCATTTGTCATGATACCTATTCCGCTCACCAGGGTGTTGAGCATGACGGTATGAATGTGTTGTGTCTGGGGGGACGGATTGTCGGACCTTCCCTGGTGTACGAAATCGTGCAAAGTTTTCTCAACGCTCAGGTTGAAGAAGCAGAGCGCCATCAGAAAAGGCGATCGAAGATCAAAGGCATCGAATCAGGGACATACAAAGGTGAATAATGGGAAAATATGATGATCTAAGGCAAATCGGTCAATCGATCTGGTACGATAATATTCAACGAGATCTATTATTGGATGGAACCATCCAGAGATATATTGATACCGGAATGATATCCGGCATCACTTCTAATCCTTCCATTTTTAAAAAAGCAATTGTGGAATCGAATACTTACAACCGGTCCCTGATAAGTATGGCATGGGCAGGGCTGACGAGCGAAGCGATTTACGAACAGCTGGTAGTGGAGGATATTCAACGAGCTGCTGATCTTCTAATCCCCGTCTATGAGCAGACCAAGGGAAATGATGGTTACATCAGTCTTGAGGTGAACCCGGAATTCGCGCATGATAGCGAAGCCACCATTCATGAGGCGCAGCGCTTGTGGCAGCTGGTCAAGAGACCGAACCTTATGGTAAAAATCCCTGCCACCGAAGCTGGGATTCCGGCAGTGCGCCGGACGATTGCATCCGGCATCAATGTGAATGTCACCTTGATTTTTTCTTGCCAACGCTACAAGGAAGTGATCGAGGCTTATCTGGCGGGTCTGGAGGACCGACTTGATCAGGGCTTACAGATTGACCATGTAGCTTCAGTCGCATCGTTCTTTGTTTCCCGCTTTGACTCGAAAATTGATAAACGATTAAAGAGATTACCTGCGTCCCAAATTAAGGGGCTGTTTGGTAAGGCGGCGATAGCAAATGCGCGCATTGCATATCGCTCCTACCAAAAGGAATTTTCAAATGAACGATTCCAGATGCTCGCACAAAAAGGAGCCAGAATTCAACGCCCACTATGGGCTTCTACTAGCACTAAAGATCCTGCCTATCTGGATGTGATGTATGTTGAGGAACTGATAGGACCGGATACGGTCAATACTGTACCACCTGCCACTTTAAAAGCCTTTGACGATCACGGCACAGTAGTGGATAGGCTTTCTAACCCAGTAGCAACGGATGATGAAATTGTTGCGCGCCTTGCCACAGTAGGTATCGATCTTGAAAATGTGGCGCAAGAATTGGAAGAGGAAGGAGTGGAGCAATTCCGGAATGCTTTCGCTGAAATGATGTCTGTACTGGAAAACCAACGAATAATAGCGCAGGCGCAATTGGGAGAGCTGCAAACTCCGGTAAAAGAACGTATTTCCGAGATGACTTCCACTGAATTTGTTGAGAAAATATTTTCAAAACAAACTGATCTGTGGACAAGTTCCCCTGAAGGGCAACAGGAAATCGCTATCCGCCTGGGTTGGCTGGATGCCCCGCAAAAAGGGTTTTCCATGATAGCCGAGCTGGAGCATATCCATCAGGAATTACGGGATGATGGATTTGAACAGGTGTTGTTGATCGGAATGGGTGGCTCTTCACTGGCTGCCGAAGTGATGAGCAAGATTCTTGGCGCAAGAGAGAATGGGCTTGAACTCCGCATTCTGGATGCTACTGATCCTGCACAGGTGGCTACAACCTTTCGTTGGGCGAACGCTCACAAGACCATTTTTCTTATCAGCAGTAAATCCGGTTCGACCGCTGAAGTGATGGCAGGGTTCTCGTATGCGTGGCAGCGACTTTCTGATCAGGGAGTGAAAAATCCCGGTGATTATTTCATAGCGGTGACCGATCCAAACACCTCGCTACAAAAACTGGCGGAAGAACGCCACTTCAGAGCCATCCTCAATGCCGATCCCACCGTGGGCGGTCGCTACTCAGCCCTGACGGCTTTCGGATTGTTACCAGCTGTTCTGCTGGGAGCATCCCCAACTACGTTGCTGCAGGAAGCAAGTGCAATGCAGGCTACTTGCGAACCGTCTGCCACAACTGCAACCAATCCAGGTGCGGTTTTAGGAGCGATCCTGGGAGAAGCATTCCTGCATGGCAGGGACAAATTGACCATCCTGGCAGATGAAGCATGGCTCTCCTTTGGTTCGTGGGTTGAACAATTAATCGCAGAAAGCAGCGGGAAGGAAGGGAAGGGCATCCTTCCGGTGGATATGGAGCCCCCCATGCATGCGGACCAGTATGCATCCGACCGAATATTTGTTTATTTGCGCATAGATGGAAAGATGGATCAGAAAGTACAGGCACTACTGGATGCCGGGCAGCCCTGTTTGGTGCTGGATACGAAGGGTGAATATACGCTTGTCTCAGAATTTTACCGCTGGGAATTTGCCACTGCGGTGGCTTGTGCCATCATGGGTGTGAATGCCTTTGATCAACCCAATGTGCAGGATAGCAAGATCAGAACCAAGCAAAAAATAAAAAAACTGCAAGAAACCGGTTTGTTGGAGTGGGACAGCCCGGTATGGGAAAATGCGAATTTCAGGGTCTTCTCCAATGACAATTTTGATGGATCTATCTCGGATCTATCTACAGTGATAAAGGAATTTATACAGGATGCAAAGGAGACCGATTTCATTGCTATCAACGCATTCGTGGAGCGCAATGAACGTAATCTCGGCATATTGCAGGATTTTCGAGAAAAGATCACTGCAGGGCAGCACCTGGCTACCACGCTGGGCTTCGGTCCGCGCTTTTTACATTCCACCGGGCAACTTCATAAAGGTGGAAAAAACAACGGCTTCTTTATTGTGCTTTCGAATGAGGATAAAGATGATATTGTAGTTCCCGCAGAAGGGATCACTTTTCAACAGCTGGTACATGCGCAGGTACTGGGTGATAGAGAGGCTTTGAATGCCGCTGGACGCAAAGTGCTGCATGTCCATATCAAAGGGCATGATCTGGATGTTTTAAGAAAGGTTTTCCAGAACTAACGATTTACCATTTGTGCTAATCCGATCGCTCCTAACACACCAGCCCGGCTACCCAACCTGGGTGGGACGATGTAGCTGTCGATCTCTTCGATGATGCTGGGAACCTGAATATATCCGTTCAAGAGCTTTTGAACCTGACTGCGAATAAGAGGGAATAACTGTTTTTGCTGCATCACTCCACCTCCCAGAATGATGATCTGCGGAGATAGGATGCAAATGTAATTACACAGTGCCTGAGCAATGGTATATGCTTCTTGGATCCAAGCTGGATGATTCTCAGCTAATTTTTCCGCTTTCACTCCCCATTGTGCTTGCAGGGCTGGACCGCTGGCTAATCCTTCAAAACAATTGCTATGATAGGGGCAGATTCCCTGGAAAGCTTTTTCACCACTGGAAATTGGCAGATAGATATGCCCCATTTCAGGATGCAGCATGCCGTGCAGCGGTTCACCCTGGATGATGATTCCTCCACCGATGCCCGTTCCAATGGTTAGATACAGTACGGTATGTTTTCCCTTTCCCGCCCCCCACATATATTCGCCTAACGCTGCCGCATTGACATCTGTATCGAGTACGGCAGGGATATCCAAGGCTGATTCGATCGCCTGTTTAATGTTGAAATTTTGCCATGGAAGCTTTGGAGTTGATGTGATAGCACCATACGTGGGGGATGTGGGATCGAGGTCGAGTGGGCCAAATGACCCAATCCCGATGGATTGGAGCTCGATATCAGCCTGCTGCATGGAACGGCGAAAGAATTTACTTACCTCTTGAATGGTATCTTCAGGGTCTGTGGTGGCGATCCTCTTTTCTGCGATGACCTGCTCCGGGTTTTCTGCGATAATACAATTGAATTTTGTTCCACCAGCTTCAATTCCAGCAAGCATCTGTTCACTTCCTCGAAAATAAGATATAACTATTCTAACTTTAAAAAAGCACTTTTTCACGCTGCTCGTAGAAATTTGGGGTTAGAATAAATGGATTTAATGTGAAAGGATTTATACCGCATGGATATTTTCAAGAAATGCACTGAATACACGGATGCCAAGGCTGTCATAGAAAAAGGGATCTACCCTTATTTTCTTCCGCTGGCTGAAAATGAGGGAACTGAGGTCGTTTACGAGGGACGCCATATCATTATGTGCGGTTCAAATAACTACCTGGGCTTAACCACCCATCCCAAAGTAAAAGAAGCCGGCATCAAAGCCATAGAACGATTTGGCACCAGTTGCACAGGTTCACGATTCCTCAATGGAACACTGGAACTGCACGAACAGCTGGAAAAAGAACTGGCTGATTTTGTTGGAAAAGAAGAGGCATTAATCTTCTCGACCGGTATGCAGACCAATCTGGGTACCATCAGTTCACTAGTCGGGCGCGATGACGTGGTCATTCTCGACAAAGAAGACCATGCCAGCATTGTGGATGGAGCTCGCCTAGGTTACGGCAAGATCGAACGTTTTCGGCATAATGATATCGAACACCTGGAAAGGGTTTTACAATCCATTCCGGAAGACCGCGGCAGGTTGATTGTGGTAGATGGGGTTTTCTCTATGGGTGGAGATCTGGCGGACCTTCCTAATCTTATCCCGTTGGCTAAAAAATATGGCGCGCGCGTCATGGTGGATGATGCCCATGGCATGGGTGTCACGGGCGGTGGTAGAGGTACTGCACATGGATTTGGCATGGATAATGAAGTAGATTTGATCATGTCCACTTTCAGCAAATCTTTTGCATCATTAGGTGGCTTTATTGCAGGAGATAGCAATGTCATCCATTTCGTCAAACATACTGCGCGTTCACTCATTTTCAGTGCCAGTATTCCTGCTTCCAACGCGGCATCGGTACTGGCTGCCATCGAGGTGATCAAAGCAGAACCGGAACGTGTGGAGCGTGTGAATGCTATTGGTGAAACCATTCGAACAGAACTGAGCAAGATGGGTTTCAATATTGGAAATTCAGTTACTCCCATCGTGCCTGTCATCATCGGAGAGGACGATCTTACCTTCCGGAGTTGGAAAGCATTGTTTGATAACGGTGTATTTGTGAATCCTGTTGTTTCCCCCGCAGTAGCACCCGGACAGCAGCTCTTGCGAACCAGCTATATGGCAACCCATACGGATGAGCAGATCGAAAAGGTACTGCAAATTTTTGAACAGGTCGGGAAGGACCTGGCGATCATATAGTTCCCATGAATTTTTTTGATCTGGTTGCCCCGATTTACGATCGAATATTCCACCCTGCTCTTGGCGAACTCTGCCAGCAGGGTGGTTTTGCAGATGAAGGCGTGATCCTGGATATCGGTGGAGGAACGGGACGCATGGCTCAAGCGCTGCATACGTTACAGCGCAAGGTTATTATTGCAGACCTTTCATTTCCGATGCTGCGGCAAGCCAAAGAAATGGAAACACTGCTCCCAATTGTTGCAGATGGTATGGCGCTCCCATTCTGTAAGGATGCCATTAGCGGGGTTTTGATCGCAGATGCCTATCACCACTTCCAGCAGCGTGAACATGTTATTCAGGATGTTGCCAGAGTGATGAAAAAGGGAGGAATTCTGTATATCTTTGAGCCCAACATTCGGAAATGGACGGTTAAGCTCATCGCTTTGATGGAAAATTTATTAGGTATGCACAGCCATTTCTTTCGGATTCCGGAAATAGAGAATATGGTTTGTAGTCAAGGATTTCAAACTCTGGAAACGAAAGAAGAGGGTGCAAGTATTCGCCTGTGTTTTCAGAAAGATTAAAACAAAACCCAATTATAGCAAAGGGACTTCCATCATGGATTGATAACAAACGTTATGCAGAAAGATACCGTTTGTTGAATATTTCCATGCCTCTTTTAATTTGAAGATTCTGGATTGAGAGAAAGAAGAAAGCCCAGCACCAATCCTGTATATAATGTAATCCAGTCATTTGATGGATTATTTTGGTAGTGTTTTTTAACGCTAGGCTTTTTTGATGATTGATCGTATATTACATCCCAAAGTATTTCAAAGCTGCATACACAAGGAATGCAGGCCATACCAGAGCTTTAAGGAAACCCAGCACACCCAACCAAAATGTAGCAGCAGTTCCAATGAAATAGACACAGGCGCCGATAAAACCCAAACCATAGATTGTCCCTAAGGTGTTTTGAGGATAAGTTCTCTTTTGTTTACAACATTCGTCTTTTTGGAAATCTTTTTGTTCTTCCATTTCATTTCTCCTATATAAATATTCCATTAATATTCTATACGTTTTATTCCCTGAAGTGGTTGCTGAAAAAGAATAACAGGTAGGATCATATCTCTATATTGAAAGAACTTATAAACTTTGAAACAGAATACCCATCATATTTTGTTCAGAATAGGGGGGATGTGTTTTTATTGTTGTGAATGGGTAAACTTGGGGATATTGTTTATCCCACGACTATTGGAAGATATATTCTATATATTATGATCAATGAATATGGAATATAGCTAGAATAAACCCCAATTGAAAGCAGAAGGATCTTCCATCATGGATTGATCCCAAACATCACTGCCGTAAATGACGGTCGCTTTTTTACCGATCTCCCGTTCTGCTATGCGACGGGCTGATTCCAGCATAGCCGGACCATAGGGGCAGTAAGGGGTGGTCAGGATCATGGTGACGATCGCTTCCGTTTCCGAGATCTCCACATCGCGCACCAATCCTAACTGGATGATATCACTGCCGATTTCGGGATCTTTCACCTGCCGAAAAGCTTCTTTTAACTTTTGCGCGATCTCGGGATGGGAAACATGGGCTTTCCATTTCAATTCATAAGTGGGTTCTGTCATGATCTATTTCGCCGCTGTGAAGGTATAGGTGCACAGGTTTTCGTCTCTTTTATGGTAGGAAATCTTTTGCAAAGGGATATCAAGCACATTAGAGATAATAGATTTATCGAATAAACATACTTCAGGATGATGTTCCCCAATGCGGGAATAGGGGCAGGAAATTTCCTTAATACTGTACTGATCGCCCTCTTTTTCCCATTCCACTTCAAATCCTTCATTCGCCAGGATGGTTCTGAGCATTTCAAGGCGCTGTTCAAGCTCCATATTCTCAAGCATAGGCTCATAATCGGATGTTAATTTTTCTGCCATGCTGCTGAAAATGGAATTGACGTTTTGGGCGGGCAACGATTCTTTGATCTGATCCATCAGGGAATTGACCAACCGGTAATATCGTGAAGGAAAAACTTCCATACCCTTTTCGGATAGGGAATAGACCAGCCGCGGGCGTCCCACACCATGCCGTTCTTCTTCAGCGTTGATCAATCCCTCCGCTTGCAGGGCGGTGAGATGGTGGCGAACGGAAATGGCATTGATTCCAACCTGATCAGCGATCTCCACGATGGTTGATTTAGGATGTACTTTAATAGTGGTCAGTACTTTTTCACGTGTGGTTTTCATAGGTTTTCTTAATCAATTCTTTCGGGTAACTATATCATGGCAGTCAGGAAAAGTCAATATTAGTGATATTTATAATAAATATTGACCAAATGGATGCTGCGTGGTATACTCTCCGCTGCTACTGGAAAGGAAATAGAAACAATGAATGGTTTGGAAATTATTGACCTGCATGTTCAAGTTGAAGACATAGAGATTTTGCACAGCATCAATCTTACGGTTCCAGCCGGGGAAGTGCATGCCATTATGGGACCCAATGGAACGGGAAAATCTACGTTGGCATATACCTTAATGGGGCATCCTAAATATACTGTAACCAGTGGTGATGTGTTGCTGGATGGAAAGAGTATCTTGAACCTTTCTGCGCAAGAACGCTCCCATGCGGGTCTTTTTTTGGCTTTTCAATATCCGGTAGCGATTCCAGGTGTAACGGTAGCGAATTTCCTACGAACAGCGATCAACGCCCATCGAAAAGCGGATGATGCTGATTATCATGGTATCTCCATTCCTGAGTTTCGAAAAATAATGCTGGAGAAAATGCAACTTCTGAAGATGGATCCCAAAATGGGCGGGCGCTATCTGAATGATGGTTTTTCGGGCGGAGAAAAGAAACGTGTGGAAATTTTGCAGATGGCGATGTTGAAACCTAAGATGGCTGTTCTGGATGAAACAGATTCGGGTTTGGATATTGATGCTTTACGCATCGTATCTGAGGGGATTAATACACTGAAAAACGAAAACCTTGGTATCCTCGTCATTACCCATTACCAGCGCGTCCTGAATTATCTAAAACCGGATGTGGTGCATGTGATGGTGGATGGGCAGATTGTGCAGAGTGGTGGTCCTGATCTGGCTCTGCAATTGGAAGAACAAGGTTACGGTTGGATAAAAGCATAATTGGTCATAGTACAGTGGTAGAAAGATTAGAACATGCCAGATCAAAATGATTTATTAAGGGGTATTGATTCAGAGCGATATGATTTCATAGATCCTGAGCGGTACGTTTTTAAATCGCGCAAAGGATTGGATCGGGAGATCGTAGAACAGATTTCAGCATATAAAAGCGAACCAGCTTGGATGCTCCAAAAACGTCTGGAAGCTCTGGCATACTATCAAACCAAACCAATGCCGGATTGGGGAGTGGACCTCAGCGATTTGGATCTAAATGACCTTTACTACTACGTAAAACCGACTGATGAAATCCGCAACGATTGGGATGAGATCCCGGATACCATCAAGAATACCTTTGACCGGTTGGGTATCCCCGAGGCGGAACAGAAATTTCTGGCGGGTGTGGGCGCTCAATATGAATCGGAGATGGTCTATCACAATATCCAGGAACAACTGTCAAAACAGGGCGTTATCTTTCTCAGCATTGAGGAAGGGCTGCGCCAATACCCTGATATTTTTCGAGAACACTTTGGTACAGTAATTCCATATACTGATAACAAATTCGCAGCTCTGAACACTGCGGTTTGGTCAGGTGGATCATTCGTGTATGTTCCCCCAGGTGTTAAAGTGGAGCTGCCACTGCAAGCTTATTTCCGTTTGAACACCGCCAGCATCGGACAGTTTGAACGCAGCATCATCATTGCCGATGAAGGTGCGCAGGTGCATTATGTGGAAGGCTGCACAGCCCCCCAATATTCCAAGAATTCTTTTCACAGCGGCGTGATCGAGATCGTGGTGAAGAAAGGCGCACGAGTGCGCTATACCACCATCCAGAATTGGTCCACCAATGTGTATAACCTGGTCACACAACGGGCAATGGTGCATGAAAACGGTACTATGGAATGGGTTGACAGCAACCTGGGTTCGAAGGCGACCATGAAATATCCTTCCTGCTATCTGGTGGGAGCGGGCGCGCATGGCGAGATCCTTTCCATGGCGTTTGCTGGAAAGAACCAGAACCAGGATGCGGGAGGGAAGATGCTACACTTGGCTCCCAATACGACCAGCAAGATTACCTCGAAATCGATCAGCAAAGATGGTGGGCGATCTTCCTTTCGTGGGTTGCTGTATGTAGATAAGAATGCTGAACATGCCAAAGCAAACGTGGTATGCGATGCGTTGATCCTGGATGAACATTCGCGATCCGATACATACCCCCGTATCGAAAATCGTGCGGAAAATGTTTCCATCGGGCATGAAGCCTCAGTTTCGAAGGTGGGGGAGGAACAGCTTTTCTACCTCACCAGCCGTGGGCTGAGTGAAGAACAGGCGACCACCATGATCGTTTCCGGTTTTATTGAACCGTTGGTTAAAGAATTGCCCATGGAATATGCTGTGGAAATGAACAGGCTCATCCAACTGCAGATGGAAGGATCGGTTGGTTGATATGAACACGAGCGAAATGAAAGCGGTTGAAATGGCTGAATTTAATTTTATTGAAGGCTTTTCATCAAAAACATCTGCTGGTGGAGTATTGTCTATCCTTCGTGAAAAGGCATTGCAGGATTATGTCAGGTTATCTTTTCCACATGATAAAACACGCGGATGGCGCAAGGTGTCGTTGGAAGGACTTGATCCACAACAATTCAATCTATCGGAAAAAACTTGTGTCTCATCCAACTTAATAAGCGATGATGAGAGGGTGATGTCTGAGATCGTGACAGAACACGCCCGGCTGATCCCAAAACATGTTCTGCAAAAAATTGGTACTATCGTTTCTCCGCAGAGTGGTAAGTTTGCAGCATTTGCGCACGCCTTTAGCCGGGGAACAGCGGTTATTTATATTCCCGAAGGTGTGCAGGTAACCCAGCCGATTATCTTCCAACAGAATTATTGTGGTGAAAATCAAGCAGTTCCAGAAAATACGCTGGTTTACTTAGCGCGCAATGCCTCGGCTTCCATAGTGCGGAAACGAGAAAGCCAGAAGAGCAGCATACTGTTTATGGGCGGCGCCACCGAAATCTACCTGGAAGAAAATGCGCACCTCAATTTCATAGAAATTCAGGATGTAAACCAGAAAACCTGGGATATCCAGTCAGAAAGAGCCAATCTGGAACAATCCGCCAACCTGAACTGGTTCACTCTCACGCAAGGAAGCTCCTTTTCAAGATCGCAACTGGTGGTGGATCTGACTGGGAAAGGCAGTGAAGCGCACATTGCTGGGCTGTTCCTGCCCAGAGGGGATCAGCGTTTTTATTTTGACACCGCTCAAAATCACATGGCGACGGATACCGTCAGCGACCTACTATACCATGGGGTGATCGATGGAGACAGCAGAAGCATCTGGCAAGGTATGGTCTCTATCGCCGAACAGGCGGCTCGTTCCAACGGCTATCAAGCCAATCGTAATATTATCCTCAGCGAACGGGCAAAGATCGATTCCATTCCAGGGTTGGAGATCCTGACCGATGATGTGCGCTGCTCACATGCTGTGACCATCACCAATCTTGACTGGGAACAATTGTTTTACCTCAAATCGCGTGGACTTGAGGAGGAAACGGCAAAAGATCTGATCGTATCCGGTTTTATCGCGCAGGTTCTTGACCGTGTGCCTTCCGATGAAATTCGGGAATTGATTAAGTATGAATTCATATCTAAAATTAACAAAGATGTGCTTTAATACATCAATTGTAAATTTTTTCCTCCAGGAGATTTTCTATGGCAAGTACACCGTTCATGAGACCACCCATCATTGATTCTACGTATCAGGTAGGGGATCCAGTAGAAGCAAATTGTGATCATGATAAAGGAAAAGAACGTGTAAAAGGTTGGCTAAAGGGAACGGTTGTACAGGTTGATTCCAAACTGATTGCAGTTCAATTCAAAGAAAACGTTTACCTCACCGACGGTTGGATGGTTCCAGATCATATCCTATGGTACCCGACAGATTCTCCGAATCTTCGCGTAAAAGCGAAGGGTAGTTAGGGTTATTCCCGATGTTTGATGTTTCTACGATCCGTGATGATTTCCCGATCTTCAATCGGAAAATCCACGGAAATAAACGTCTGGTTTATCTTGACTCGGCTGCATCCAGCCAAAAACCACAACAAGTTTTGGATGCCATGGATCGATTGTACACGCATGATTATGCTAACATTCACAGGGGCATCCATGAACTGGCTGAAGAAGCGACCGCACAGTTTGAGGATGCCCGCAACCGTATTGCTGATTTTATAGGAGTACAGGACTCAACTGAGATTGTTTTTACGAGAAACACCACGGAATCCATCAACCTGGTGGCGCATGCTTGGGGCAGAAAATATCTCAACCCGGGCGATCATATTCTGCTGACCGAAATGGAACACCATTCTAATCTGGTGCCCTGGTATATGCTGGCACAGGAAAAAGGGTTAACGATCGATTTCATTCCCATCACAGCGGATGGTCTGTTGAATATGGATCAATTTAACATCTTGCTTAATAAACAACCCAAACTGGTATCGTTTACCCATGTTTCGAACGTGCTTGGCACAATCAACCCGGTTGCAGAAATTACAGCGCTCTCCCATCAAGCTGGGGCAGTGGTGCTGGTGGATGGTGCGCAATCCGTACCGCACCTGCCGGTGGATATCGAGCATCTTGGAGTGGATTTCTACGCATTTTCAGCGCATAAGATGTGCGGTCCGACCGGCATCGGCATTCTGTATGGTAAGCGAGTTCTGCTGGAAGGTATGAATCCGTTCCTGGGGGGCGGCGACATGATCAAAAAGGTGACCTTCGAAGATTTCAGCGTCAATGAGATTCCCTATAAGTTTGAAGCTGGCACCTCTGCGATAGCGGAAGCGATTGGATTTGGCGCTGCGGTGGATTATCTTAATGCTATTGGGATGCAAGCAATACACGATCATGAAAAAGAAGTGACAAAATATGCTTATGAGCAATTGGCAACCATTCCCGGGCTGCAGATGATGGGACCTGCTGCAGACCAGCGTGGGGGGGTTATTTCGTTCGAGCTGGATGATATCCATCCACATGATATTGCGCAGATCCTGGATGCACAGGGCATTGCTGTGAGAGCTGGGCATCATTGTGCCATGCCTCTTCATCAAAGGTTGAAGGTGCAAGCATCCACCAGAGTCAGTTTTTATCTGTACAATACCAGCGAAGATGTGGATGATCTGGTAAAGGGGATTTATAAAGTGAAAGAGATCTTTGGGCGAGGTGACGTATGATGGATGATCTGTATCGGGAGATGATCCTCGAACATTATAAAAATCCTATCCACAAAGGGGAATTGGAAGAGATCAATCACAGTTTTGAAGATGAGAATCCTCTATGCGGTGATTTTATTCACATGGATCTGGAAGTGGACGAAAACGGAATTATCACCAATGCTGTTTTTAGCGGTCACGGATGCGCCATTTCGCAAGCCTCTGCGGATATCTTATTAGAAGATATCATCGGGAAGAAGGTGGAAGAGGTGCAGCACTTTGATTCGCAATATGTCATTGATCTACTGGGCATTGAATTGGGTCCGGTGCGTTTGAAATGTGCATTGCTGCCTTTGAAAGTGATGAAAGCCGCGTTGTATGGCATAGAAAAAGAAGAAGAATAGAAGAAGCCGTTCAATTGAACGGCTTCTTCTATCTATAACATAGATGGCTTGCTGATTATGGTACATTAAAAAATTCATGACCCTCTATAGGTAGAATGCCCTTTTTTTCAAAGGCAATCAATTCAAATTAGACAAAGATTTGGGGGTGAATAAATATTGAGTTGTTTGATGAAGACAGTTTATCAATGTAGAGAAAATACGAGTGAGTGGGCTGAACTTTATTAAATCATAGTATCGAGAAAATCGTGTGGTGTAAATACTCGTATGAGCGTATCAATTGCTTGAGTTGTGACATCGCCAGCATTTAAATGATGATCTCCACTTATTATACAATCAGCATGAGAGTTTATAGCAGTCAGTACTACCGGAACATCTTTAGGATCTGCAGGAACCAAATATAAATTGGCAGTTATATCATCTCGGGATGGCGACTCTACGGTTTCTAAATATCCTTCTGCCAAGACTCTATAAAATTCTGGAATGCTAGTTTGCTTATCTTTTTCTAAAAGATGCTCAACTACTTCCGAAATTATGTAAGTACATGTAACAAGGCATACTTTATGCCTAAGAATATAATTTATTATTTTTCGCGAATTCCCACTTTCGAAGGCACAACCAGAAAAAAGAACGTTAGCGTCCAAAACGACTCTAAGCGGTTCACTTGATGGCACCGTAAAACTCTTCAAAAACCTTTTGCCTAGTTTTCTCAAAGCCAGAAAGCAATTCTTCTTTGCTTAAATCTGAAAGTGATGCTGAGAACTGTTCTAAAGCAATTTCTCCTGCTGTTTTGGCTGAATCGAAAGACCAATCAAGTGGCAAGTTACTAAAAGCATTTGTTGAAGAGTCTTGTAAAGTCCCGATATATAATGCTGTCATTTCTCTTCCTCCCTTTTGTTTTTAAATTTTTCATAATTATCATTCATTGCTTTAACAAATCGCTCCATTATTTCAGGAGTAACTACAATTTTAGCAACTGGGTTCACTCGTACTTCTTTTGGAAATTCGTCTTCATCCAAGCCAAAAAGGATGGGAGGAGTTAAGTTCCCAAAGAAAAGGTGAAATTCAGCATCATTACTGTGAGAAACATAGAGATTATTTGCATATAATGTAGGCAAATCTTCAACAGAACTCCATATTACACGGATTGCTTTTTCTTTTATTTCCGTTTCAGGTTTTTTTTTCTCTGCCATATTTACCTCAATCATATTATACGATAATTGCCAATATTTATATAAGAACCATATTATAGTTTCAGCATAAAGTTATTCTCGTATTTCATTACTCCAATCTAGTACATCTCCCTCGAATATTTATTATTCATGTAGGGTACTAAATGAACCTATCATGCGGAAGATGTCGAAACCTTCTGCATATTTACTCTCTGCAATGGCACCATTGCGCAGCAAAGTAGCGCGGGTGACCTCATCCGAGAAGTAATATTTATCCTGGTAGGTAGTGTAAGCGCCCAGTGCAGCAACCTTCTTTTCAACGTCCTGCTCATCAATCTTGACCAGAAAATGCGGGAAGAATCCGCTGCTGCTGCGGATGACGTCAAAACCAAATACACTGATTCCTCGAAAAGCGCGCAGGGTTTCCATGGTGACAGTACTGTGATCTTGATGCAGGTCTGCTTTGGTGTGGGTAAAGACAATATCGGGATGGTATTTCTTGTTCAGCTCAAACAGAAATTCCAGGATCTCCTGGCGTTCATGTTGAAAGCGACGGGTGGTGAAGTCTTTCAGGATAACATGATCAGGTTTAACACCCAGTATTTGCATGCTGGCTTGATGTTCCTGCACCAGGTTGGTAAGCAGGGGGTTCTTTTGATTATCAGAGAGCGTGATGCAAAACACTTCCGCTTTCGGTGTGATATGCGCGATCAATCCGCCGCATCCCAATTCAATATCATCGGGATGCGCCCCCAGGAAGAAGATCTTCTTGCCATAAAACAACATGTCTTTTGCCATGGTTTTACTTCTTTGCCAGAATTCCACCCACTACCTTGGTCATTACGATCTTTCCTTCATCATGGATGCGCTTTTGAGCCACTGCTTCGATCTTATTCATAACGGTCTCAAATTCATCTTTGCTTTCGAAGAAGCTGGTCCATAGTTTGCGGTCTTCGCTCAGCGAAGCCCGTGTGTAGATCAAAAAAGGTTCTGCTTCATCGAAGGTTAAAGGATTTTCAAAAATGATCACATCTGTATGTGAAAAGAGCGATTGGACAGCAGCTAGAATTTCTGTGGAATAGCGGGAACTGCCGGGCATAGGTGGGATGATCTTTCCGGTGGCTTCTTTAATGATGTCATAAAAGACCTGTTTATTCGTTGGCATGGGTCCGGTGGTGAAAAGATAACCGCCGGGTTTCAGAACACGGTGCATTTCTTTGATAGTGAAGGGAATATCTTCGGCATAGTAGATGGCGAAACTGCAGGATGCCAGGTCGAAAGTATTATTCTCAAAATCAAAGGGGTTGTTGAAATCTAACTCTGTAAAGGCAATGTTGGTACCGCGTTTTTTATTTTCTTCTTTGGCTTTGGTGAGCAGTTCTTCAGATACATCTCCACCAACGATGTCAGCTTTCCCGTTGAGGGTGTCAAAATAGGAGAAGCATTGCTTTCCGGCGCCACATCCCACATCCAAGATGCGCATTCCTTCCTTCAATGGAACGGTTTCGATCATCCAATCATCGATATTGCGCGTACCATATTTCTCATGAATGTTGATCCTCGCGAGCAGATCTGATGTGGTTTCTTTATAATCAATTTTCATGCTTTCACCTTTATGGAGTTTTGAATAAGTATAAGTGGTCTTGGTAAGTTGTCAAGCTGGGCTAGCAGATGCGCGGCAGCAGCTCCCCGGATAAGACATCCACGATACGTTTGCCGCCGATCAAGGTCTGCAGTAGCACGCGTGGTGTTTCATTCTCGAAAGCGATCACCTTACCAAGCAGGGCAGCGTCCTTTCCCAACGGATGTGCTCGTAAAGCGTTCAATGCCTGCTCTGTTTCTGCTTCGGGTACCACGGCTAGCAGTTTACCCTCATTGGCGATATAGAGTGGGTCAAAACCGAGCATTTCACAGGCAGCCTGAACTTGTTTCTTAACCGGCAGGGCTTCTTCCTGCAGGAGCATGCTGACACGGCTCTGCCTGGCGATCTCATTCAAGGTAGTGGCTACTCCTCCGCGGGTGGGGTCGCGCAGGACATGCGTATGCGGTGCTGCTTTCAGCAGTTCTGCGATCATGCCATTCAAGGGTGCCACATCGGATTGAATGGTAGTTGAGAATCCCAATTCTCCCCGTTCTGCCAGCACGGCGATGCCATGATCGCCCATGGTGCCCGATATGAGGATCGAATCACCGATCTGCGCGGATTGACCGTTAATAGTGCGCCCTTCCGGGATCCAGCCGATACCGCTGGTGGAAATGAATAGCTGGTCAACACTCCCTCGTTCTGCCACCTTGGTATCGCCAGCAATGACGGCTACTCCTGCTTCTTCCGCGGTGTATGCCATAGACTCCACTACTTTTTCAAGAACTTGAATGGAAAGACCTTCTTCAATGATGAAGGAAGCGGTGAGGAAGAGTGGTATGGCACCTGACATGGCAACATCGTTGACCGTCCCGCTGACTGCTAGTTTCCCAATATCTCCACCGGGGAAAAAGAGCGGTTTGACGATGTGGGCGTCGGTGGAAACAGATAACCGCCCTTGATGAGCGTCCGTTTGCGGCGGCAGCAGGGAGGCGAAATCGTTTCCCAACAGCAATTCGGGGTGTTTGAAATGCGTTAAAAAAACGTGCTGGATGAGTTCTTCGGTCATGCGTCCACCGCTGCCGTGACCCAATACGATACGGTCGTTGTGTCGTAAAGGAAGCGGGCAGGAGGCATTCTCAATGGTTGGCGTGATTTTCTTTTCTTCCATGGCTAGCTCATTATTTTCTTTGGTATCGGTAGTATGCGGCGCAGGTACCCTCAGAGGAAACCATGGTGGCTCCCAGAGGGTTCTGTGGGGTGCAGAGGGTTCCAAAAGCCGGGCATTCAAAGGGTTTCTTGCGACCCTGTAGTATCAAGCCTGATATACATACTTCTGATTCTTTGGTCTGGATCTGCCCGACATCGAAACGATTTTCCGCATCAAAATCAGTATAATCCTCATTCAATTTCCAACCGCTGTCTGGGATGGTGCCGATACCGCGCCATTTTTGGTCGCAGGTCTTATACACTTTTTCTATGATATCCTGCGCGCTGCGGTTACCCTCTTGGATGACACCCCTTGGATAGGCGTTGATAACTTCGTTCTTCCCATTTTCAAGGGCGCGGATGGTCTCCAGGATACCCAGCGCCAGATCAAGCGGTTCAAATCCGGTTACCACCAGGGGTAGCTGGAATTCAGCAGCAAGAGGTAAATATTCATGATATCCCATCACGGCGCACACATGCCCGGCAGCTAAAAAGCCTTGCACGCGATTGTGGGGATCACTCAGGATGGTTCGGATGGCTGGGGGTACCCGTACCTGTGAGACCAGCATAGAAAAATTCTTGAGGTTCAGTTCTTTCGCCTTCATCACGCTGAGCGCATTGGCAGGTGCAGTGGTCTCGAAGCCGATAGCGAAGAATACCACCTGTTTATCGGGATTGTTCCGTGCGATTTGCAGCGCCTCAATAGGTGAGTACACGATCTTGACATTACCGCCCGCAGCCCGAACAGAAAAGAGATCCTTCTCAGAACCGGGCACGCGCAGCATATCCCCATAGCTGGCGAAGATCACATCCGGCTGCTGGGCGATGGCAATGCCTTTATCGATCAACTCCAGTGGTGTAACACAAACCGGGCAACCGGGACCATGCACCAACTCGATCTCCTGCGGCAGCAAATCGTCAAAGCCGTGCTGCATGAGGGCATGTGTCTGCCCCCCGCAGATCTCCATGATCACCCAGGGTTTGGTAATAATATCTTTTATCTTCTGGATGGTTTGGGTGACGAGCTGTGGATCGCGATAGGTTTCAGTGAAAGCCATCTTATGTCTGCTCTTGTTCCCCTAATTTGGCTATCTCATCCAGCATGGAGAGTGTTTCCAATGCTTCACTTTCTTCGAGTAGGTTGATAGCAAAGCCTGCATGGACGATGACGTAATCACCAATCTTTGCTTGAGGGGTGGTTTCGAGGCATACTTTCATAGTTACCCCATTGAAATCCACCTCAGACATTTTGATGGAATTATCATCATAAATACGAATGATTTTACCAGGTACACCAAGACACATCATTTACCTCTATTTTCTAATTCTAGCGATCGCATTGCGACCATGATTTGACCTAATGCAATCCCACCATCATTGGTAGGTACTCGCCAGTGCCATAAAACGTGAAAACCGGCTTCTTCCAGTAGGGGTACGCAGTGGGTCAGTAAGAACATATTTTGCCACACTCCTCCGCTCAACACAATTGTAGTGCATCCTGTTTGCTGGCGAATGTTCGAAGCGGTCTCAAGGATCATCTGGATAACACTATTATGAAAGCGGGTTGCAAGGATAGCTGGCGCCGTTTTGTTGTGTAGGTCTTGAATGAGTGCTTGCCAGAGGGGAGCACAATTCAACTGATCCCCTTCGATCGCAAATGGATAGGCATCCTGTACCTCCTCCATGCACAATGCTTCCAATTCAATGGCTGCCTGTGCCTCATAGGTCACTTTCTGGCGAACGCCGATCAATGCGGAAGCGGCATCGAAAAAGCGACCCATACTGGAAGTGGGGGGAGTGTTGATAGAACGCTCCAATTGGCGCTCAAGAATGGAGCGTTCTTCTTTGGTCAGGTGCTGTACAGGTGGCAGGCTATCTTCCCAAGCAATACCGGCGCTCCATAGATGAGCAAGCGCCATTCGAGCAGGGTTGAGTGTGGCAGCATCCCCACCCGGTTGTGGAACGGACGCGAGATGATATTTTCTTTCGAACCCATTGTAATTGCCAACCAGAAATTCGCCACCCCAAATTGTGCCATCGCTGCCAAGCCCGGTTCCATCCAGGATCACACCGATGACCGGCTCATCCTTATCCCACTGGTTGTCAGCCAGGCAGGCAGCCAGATGGGCGTGATGGTGCTGCACCGGGATGAGGGGCAATTCTTCACGGCAGGCTCGCTCAGTGGCATAGTGGGTCGCCAGATAATCCGGATGCAGATCGCATGCGATAGCGGTTGGTTGGATGCGGAAGATGTGTTCATAATGCCCAACAGCTTCCTGATAGCTGCGCAGCGTTTCTGCGTTTTCGAGATCGCCAATGTGATGGCTGAGAAAGGCATATCTTTCGTTGCTGAGGCAGAAGGTGTTCTTGAGTTCTGCTCCGGCAGCTAATAGCATGGGCGCAGAGTGTGGCAATGGGATGGGTTGCGGGGCAAACCCGCGCGCACGGCGTGAAAAATAGGGTCCATCGCGAAAAGAAGCAACCACAGAGTCATCGATGCGCATATGGATGGCGCGGTCGTGCATCAGAAAGCCATCTGCAATGTTTTCCAGTTTTGAAGTTGCATCATCATTCGTATAGGCAATTGGTTCCTCGGAAATATTCGCGCTGGTCATCACAAAAATATCCGGGAAACCTTCCTGTGGTTCCAATAACAGAAGGTGCAGGGGTGTATAGGGCAGCATAATACCCAATCTATCATTTCCAGGTGCTACCAACGGGGAAAGACCATCTGTCGCTTTTTTCTTTGCCAGCACAATGGGTCTTTCTTTGGAAGTGAGCAGGTCCAACTCAGCCGGTTCTAGCTGGGTATAGTGCTGTGCGCTTTGAGGATCGAATGTCATGACTGCGAAAGGTTTATCCGTGCGCTTCTTACGCTCACGCAGAGTCTGCACCGCCTTGTTATTGCGTGCATCACATGCCAGATGGAAACCGCCCAGTCCTTTAATGGCGAGGATATTCCCTTTTTTCAAAAGAGCGCGTGCCATTTGCAGCGCTTCTTCCCGCTCCGCACTGCGTTTGCCATTGATTTCTAGCCAGATATGAGGACCACACTCAGGGCAGGCGACCGGTTGCGCATGGAAGCGGCGGTTGCCGGGGTCATCATATTCACCCTGGCAAAAAGAACACATCCTGAAAGAAGCCATGGTTGTGGCGGGACGGTCGTAGGGGATATCTTGAATGATGCTAAAGCGCGGTCCGCAGTTGGTGCAGTTGATAAAGGGGTAACGATAGCGTGGATTAGCAGGATCAAACAATTCCTGCCGGCAATCATCACAGATCGAGACATCCGGGGATATGGGTACAAAAGCGCCGGGGATCGACTCGCTTTCAAGGATATGAAAATCAGTGTGCCCGTTCGGGTTGATATCTTCATATTGGATGGAATCGATATGGGAGAGGGGGGGAGCAAGTGTGCGGATCTGGTCAATAAAAGGATCCAGATGCTCTGCATCACCTTCCACTTCGATGATGACACCGTTGGAAGTGTTCTTCACCCAACCGTGCAGTTGGTGTTGGTGAGCCAGATTATAGATAAAAGGTCTGAACCCCACCCCCTGAACAATCCCTTTTACCTCAATCCTTCTGGCTGCACTCATACAAACCTATGCAACACTTTCGATCTTTTTTCGCAACCATTCTGCCCAGGCGGGGATGCCCTCGCCAGTTTTGCTGGAAACCTCGAAAAATTCCACGTTCGGATTCAAAGCGGTAATGCCTTCTTTGAAGTAGGGAACATTGAAATCCACATAAGGTTTCAAATCAATTTTGTTCAAAACCAGTGCTTGAATACCGCGATAGATATTCGGATATTTATAGGGTTTATCATCCCCTTCCGGGATGCTTGCGATGACCATGTTCATGTCCGTACCTAATTTCCAGGCTGCTGGGCAGATCAGGTTGCCGACATTTTCAACGATGATGAAATCCAGATTATCCAGGTCAAGCGCTTGAATCCCTTTTTTTACGAGATTGGCATTCAGATGGCAATCACCACCAGTGTTGATCTGAATGGCAGGAACACCAATACCATGGACTTTCTCGGCGTCAATGGTGACTGGAGCGGTATCCCCTTCCAACACGGCTGCCCTCATATCGGGAGGAAGAGCTTGCAATGTCTTCAGAATCAAGCTGGTCTTTCCTGCTCCAGGGGAAGCCATGATATTGAGCGAAAAGATGTGTTTTGAATGCAGCAGGGCATTGGTTTCCTCTGCGATCTGGTCATTTACATTCAGGATGTCCTGTACGATTTCGATCCGTTTGGTAGTCATTGTCTTTTGTCCTTATTCTTATTTTTCGATCTCCACACTGTGCAGGGTAAATTCCTCGCCGCTGATGATCTTGATGTTCATGCTTTTACAGGTTGGGCAGGGAACCAGGTCGTGCTCCAACACATATTCCTTTCCACAATCTGAGCAGCGCATGCGAGTGGGGATCGCATTGAAATGTAAAACAGCTTCCTCGCATACGGTTCCTTTACATAGTGAATCCCAATAAAAAGTAACCGATTCGTCAATAATGCCAGAAAGTTTCCCGATCTCAAGATAAATATCGGTGACTTTGATGGCTTGTTCTTCTTCCGCGATCTGTTCAGCCAATCGCAGGATCTCTTCGGTTACAGCTAGTTCGTGCATGGCAGAATTATAATCTAAATTAGATATTTATCCTAAATATGATATAAATTAGCTTATTTAGCATGGTCGATCATGTCAACAATAGTCAGCAGGGCTTGCTCAGCCAGACCGGTCGTTTGCGGTGATAGTTCCCTGGAAAAATCAAACCGGTACCCGCGAATGGTGATCAAGGTTGCCCTGGGTGAACGCCCGAACAATTGATCTGCTAGGTCAAGGCAGCTGGCGGGCGTAAGATGGTGAGTGAAGGGAGAGTTTTGATAGTGGGGCGAGATGTCTGTGATGAGGATATCATCGGGGATCTCAGAGGTATGCGCATCTATGAAAATTGCATTTTCATAGTCTGCCAGGTCTTGCGAAACCTCAGGGATCAACTGTAGGTTGTACCAGATATCCACATTCTTGTTGATCTCGAGGATACCGGTTTCTTGAAATTCCGCCAGTGCCGTACTTTTTTCAGCCAATTTTTGGATAAGTTTATTCAAAATATAGTATGCAACACCATCATCACCACGATCAGGGTTGCCGTATCCGAGGATAATAAAATTTTTCATGGTATTTCTATTGTATCGTGCACAGAAAAAGACGGTGCCGTGAGATCATCCCATGCCACCGTCCTGTTTTCAATGACGAAGGTAGAGGTTAACCTCGTTTGATGGTGTTGAGCAGTACCCCGTTGGTATCACGTACTTCAACCAGCATGGGCATTTGCCCCACCGCGTGGGTAGAGCAGCTCAAGCATGGATCGTGTGCGCGCACGGCGGCTTCAACACGGTTCAACATGCCTTCGGTGATGTCCGGACCTTTGACATATTTCTTGGCAACGCTATCGACCGCTTCACACATAGCCCAGTTATTATTGCCGGTTGCAACGATCAGATTTAGTTTTTCCATCTGACCGTTTTTATCCACCCAGTAATGATGGAAGAGAGTCCCACGCGGTGCTTCGATGATGCCAACACCTTCACCTTGGTAATTATGGTGGGTATTGAGGATTTCCTTTGAGAGGATATCGGGGTCTTCCAGCAAGATGCGTACTTTTTCTGCAGCGAATAAGGTCTCGATCAGGCGTGCGTAATGGAAATGCAGCGTATTCTCGATCGGTTTACCGCCATTCATCTTGCGGTATTCCACGAATTCTTCCTGTGCCATGGGGGTATCGATCTTATCGCAGGTGTTCAACCTGCCTAAAGGTCCAACACGGTATACACCATCCGGCCAACCCATCTTACGGTAGTACGGGAATTTGAGGTAGGACCAGTCTTCCACATGTTCGGCGATATTCTCCAGATAATTGGCAGCCGGGAAGAGTTCCAATTGCTTACCGACTTTATCCACCATACGAACATTGCCATCGTATAGTTCAAGACCATTTTCAGGTGTAACCAGACCCATATAACCAGATGAGAACACAGCAAACTCAGCGATCTGCTCTGCATTTTGTGCTGCCCACCCTTTGAATAGTTCCAGACCGACTTTAATAGTGGCAATATTCTCATCCAGCTTGGAAAGGATCTCATCGCGGTCTTGCATGGTAAGAGCTTTGTTCACACCGCCAGGAACGGCGAAATTGGGGTGGATCTTACGTCCACCTACGATTTTGATGAGTTCCTGACCGTATTTGCGCAGGTTTACCGCCTGCAGGGCAAGTGTCGGATTGGCTTGAATGATACCAACCACGTTGCGTGTAGCAGGATCGGCATCAAAACCAAGCAGCAGGTCGGGACCAGCCAGCTCAAAGAAATGCATGCCGTGGCTTTGGATTATCTGCCCCATGTGCATCAATTCGCGCAGCAGGGATGCTGGGCGGGGAGGCTCTACTCCCAGAGCTGCATCGGCTGCTTTGGCGGATGCCAGATGGTGGCTGACCGGGCAGATGCCGCAAATACGGGGTGTGATGAGGGGCATTTCAAAGACCATACGCCCTTCACAGAATTTTTCAAAACCGCGAAATTCATTGATATGAAGATAGGCATGTTCCACACTACCATCGTCTTTAATATTAATGGTGATCTTCGCATGTCCTTCGATCCTGGTTACGGGTTCAATTGTAATTTTTTCTGTCATTTTTATCCTACCTTTAACCTAGTTCCACATGATCTTTTCATCTTTGAGATCAGGCATGCGACCCTGAGCCAGTTCGCTCAGTGCATAGAAAATAATATCAGCATCAGGTGGGCAACCAGGAATATAGATATCAACGGGCACTACCTCATTGATGGAACGCACGCGGGTCATGGTTGCCAGTTCAGGGCTGGATGGTACTGCACCTTCAGAATCAGTGCTCTCGGTATCAACATAAGCACGTTTCAACGATTCTTCGATGGTGAAGAAATTGCGCATGGCAGGAACCCCGCCGAAAACTGCGCAGTCACCAAGTGCAATGAGGATCTTGGAACGTTTTCGCATCAATTTAGCAACTTCCTCATTGGCGGTATTATTGATGCCGCCTTCAAGGATACCGACATCCACACCGCTGGCATCAGGGTGTTTAAGATCGGTTACCGGGGTGGCACGAAGGTCTACCAGTTCAACCAGTTTCACGATGCGCTCATCAATATCCAGAAA